>OAUH01000571.1_pt1 | contig 21482 bp, 18 predicted proteins | sample 1495121 | NCBI WGS metagenome assembly OAUH01 (sample SAMEA2580006, study PRJEB22360) | human gut metagenome | reverse complement strand
GTCCTCTCCCGATTGGAAAAGACTGAGGTGGCGACCCGAGCCGCTTTTAAGGCTGTACAGGAAAATAAGCAGGTCGCATTTCTCGTGCCGACCACCATTCTGGCACAGCAGCATTACAACACGCTTGTGCAGAGAATGAAGGATTTTCCGGTCAGGGTAGATCTGATGTGCCGTTTCCGGACGCCTGCTCAGCAGAAGAAGACACTGGAAGATCTGATGAAGGGGCAGGTGGATATTCTTGTGGGGACCCACCGGATTTTAAGTCAGGATGTGACGTTTAAAGATCTGGGACTTCTGGTGATTGACGAGGAGCAGCGTTTTGGTGTTCAACACAAGGAGAAGATCAAAAAGCTCCGGGAAAATGTGGATGTTCTGACACTGACGGCTACCCCGATTCCACGAACCCTCCACATGAGCCTCATCGGAATTCGGGATATGAGCGTGCTGGAGGAAGCACCGATGGACAGGATGCCGATCCAGACCTATGTCATGGAATATCAGGATGAGATGGTACGAGAGGCCATCGTGCGGGAACTCTCCAGACAGGGGCAGGTCTATTATGTTTACAATAAGGTAAAAGATATTGCGGAGATCACAGCCCGTATCCAGAGCCTGATTCCGGAGGCAAATGTGGCTTACGCTCACGGGCAGATGCGGGAGCATCAGTTGGAAAGGATCATGTATGATTTCATCAATGGGGATATCGACGTGCTCGTCTCTACAACCATTATTGAGACCGGGCTTGATATTTCTAATGTCAATACGATGATTATCCACGACGCGGACAAACTGGGGCTTTCTCAGTTATACCAGCTTCGGGGCCGTGTAGGACGGTCCAACAGGATGGCCTATGCTTTTCTCCTTTATCGGAGAGACCGGCTTTTACGGGAGGTGGCGGAGAAACGTCTGGCGGCGATTCGGGAGTTTACCGATCTGGGATCGGGATTTAAGATTGCCATGAGGGATCTGGAAATACGGGGAGCAGGAAATCTTCTCGGAGAAGCACAGCATGGCCACATGGAGGCAGTAGGGTATGATCTCTACTGTAAAATGTTAAACGAGGCAGTTAAAGGCATGAAACAAGGTATAGATCAGGATGAGGTGGAGAGCTTTACCACGACGATCGACCTGAATGTGGATGCATTTATTCCGGCCTCCTATATTCCGGACGAGTACCAAAAACTCGATATTTACAAGCGGATTGCCCTCATCAGTACAGAAGACGAGATGGACGATATGATGGAAGAGCTCATCGACCGCTTCGGGGATATTCCTAAGAAAGTTCAGAAACTCATCTTGATTGCACGGATCAAGGCCCTTGCCCATTCCGTGTATGTGACGGCCATCGAGCAAAAAGGCAGCACACTCAAAATCACGATGTATGAAAAGGCAAAAGTGCAGGTTCAGGAGATTCCCAAACTTCTGGAGCGAAGAAAAGGAGAATTGCTATTCAAAAATGACGTACCTCCATATTTCCTCTACGAGCAGAAAAAGCGAAATCGCAAAGAGAAAGATCCGGATATCCTGGAAGTCGTGAAAAATCTGTTAAATGACATAAAAACATTGATTGTAAAAGGGAAACCGGATATAATAGGGTAGTTAGAAATACGAAGGAGGCTTTTGATATTATGAAAAAGCGTTTGGCAGTTGTCCTTCTGACTGCCGTGATAGCGGCGGGGGCAATGGCAGGCTGCGGGCAAGAGACGATTAAGGACAGCGACGTTGTTGCGACAGTAGGTAAAACAGAGATTAAAGGGAATATAGCAAATTTCTTTGCAAGATATCAGCAGGCAATGTATGAGACTTATTACAGTTCCATGCTGGGAGAAAATATGTGGACGACAAAAGTCGACGACGATACGACTTATGAAGAGTCGGCGAAAGACAATTATGCAGTCTCTGGAGGAGCTTTATCTTTTAAATGAACACGTGGGGGATTATGATGTTTCCCTGACAGAGGACGAGAAAAAAGCAATCGGGGAGGCAGCAGATGCTTTCGTAGAAGCGAACGGCGAAAATGTCCGGGAAGTGATCTCAGGGGATAAAGAGACGGTGGAAGAAGTTCTTCGATTGTTTACGATCCATCAGAAGATGCGGACAGAGATGTTAAAGGATGTAGACCGCAAGGTTTCCGATGAAGAGGCGGCTCAGAAAGCGATGCAGTATGTGGCATTTACTTATTCCGAGGAGTCAAAGAGCGAGGACTCTGAGAGCACATCCGATACAAAGGAAGAGGCTAAGACAAAAGCAGATACATTCTTAGATGCAGTTAAGGGAGGCACGGATTTTGAGCAGGCAGCAAAAGACCAGGAAACCTCCACGCTGGATCTGACCTTTGATTCTGAGACGACGTCTCCGAACGAGGAAGTCATCGCTGCGGCTGACAAGCTGGATGCAGGACAGGTGACAGACGTGATCGAGACCGATTCCGGATACTATGTGGCAAAGGTGACTTCCACATTTGATCAGACAGCCACAGATAATAAGAAGCAGCAGATCATCTCCGAACGGGAGAATGACCGTTACAATGAGATCGTCGAGGGATGGAAAGACGATACAAAGATTAAGGAAAATAAGGACGTCTGGAAAAAAATCGACTTTAACGAACAAGGGGTTGCGGTGAAGAAAGCGGAGGATGACTCCGACAGTACGGATAACTCTACTAGTAAAGACAGTACGGATGAAGAGAATACAGACGATTCCGAGAATACGGACAATACAGATAACGCAGAGGAAGCAGCCGAGTAGGCTGCTTCTTTTATGGTTATCATCTGATGAAGGCGTTATACAAAGAACGTGCTGACCAGCTCATTTACGAGCTTCCCGTCGGCTTTTCCTTTTACCTTCGGCATCAGCTCTTTCATTATTTTTCCTTTATCTTTTGCAGTCGGCGTTGTCAGCTCTAGATCGGAGAGGACGGAGGAGATCACAGTTTTGATCTCTTCTTCATCCATCATCTTTGGCGCAAACTCTTCGAGGACTGCGATGCGAGCCCTGCACTCGGCGATGATCTCAGCGCGGTCCGCCGGGGTCATCTCCAGAGTCTCTTTCGTCTGCTTGATCTCCTTTAATACAACCTGTACCTCTTCCTCGGCTGTCAGATCCTCCCGTTTGTCGATAGCTTTATTTTTGAGAGCGGCAAGAAGAGAAGAGAGCGTCTCTTTTCTTGCTTTGTCGCCGGCTTTCATGGCAACGACCATTTCTTTTCTTACGTCGTCAATTTTACTCATCGTCTGCTCGACCTCCTCGTGTTTTTTTCTATTTTACTATCTCTTAAGAAAAAGTGCAAACAGAATAAAATTTTTCCTTTTGCGGATACTAGCCTTATGTGGAACCGTGGAAAATAACGGTTATATTGTGAAATGGAGGGAACAAGACCGATATGAAAGCAACCGGAATTGTAAGAAGAATCGATGATCTTGGAAGAGTCGTTGTGCCAAAGGAAATACGAAGGACACTGGGGATTCGGGAGGGCACGCCTTTAGAGATTTTTACAGGAAAAGATGGAGAAGTGATTCTGAAAAAATATTCCCCGCTTGGAGAAATTTATACATTTGCACAGAATTATGCGGAGAGCCTTTCCCAGGCATCGGGAGTGCTGACGTGTATCACAGACATGGAAAAGGTGATCGCTGCGTCCGGGGCAGGGAAAAAGGATGTAGCGGACCAGGAGATTTCAGAGGAGTTCGTGGGACTTCTGGAGGAACGCCGGATGGTACAAAAAGGGGTGAGAGAAAAGGGGATGGTTCCTTTGCTGAAATATAAGAATCTGGACTACCTTGAGAGCCTGGTGTGCCCGGTTCTTACGGGAGGCGATGTGATCGGCGCTGTCGTTTTTTTGTGGCAGGAAGAGGAGAAGGGAGCATCCAAGGAAATCTGTCAGAAGCTTGCCCAGTGTGCTGCCACATTTCTCGGAAGTCAGATGGAAGCATAGTCATAAAGCGCAAGCCCGCATCATACAATAGTCTTAGAAACAGGACAAGGAGGATGCGATGAGAGTAAAGGGACAAAAATCAGGGGTTATGCGGATTTTTCAGGCACTTCTGGTATCTTATATCATTACCGGAATCCTGCTCTTGGTGCTGGCAGTGCTGCTTTATAAACTGAATCTGGATAAGGGCAAAGTGACGGCAGGGATTACCGGAATTTATGTTGTCTCCGCATTTGCCGGAGGATTTTTAATCGGAAAGCTTCAGAAAGTCCGCAAATTTATCTGGGGGCTCATGCTTGGGATTTTGTATTTCCTTCTGCTGGTACTGGTCTCCTTTGGCGTATATCACACCCCTCAGGGAGATGTGATGCAGATCGTGACGACATTGGTACTGTGCGCCGCAGGTGGGATGTTGGGCGGTATGTTGTCATAGAGAACAAAAGATGTGCGGCGCCATCAAACGGCCTGCAAAGGTCATCCGTGAGATTGCGAAAAAAGGGCTTTTAAAAAGAAGGAGGCTATGCTATAATATCTTCTAGCAAAAGGCAGAAGGAGGAAATCAGGATGAAACACATTAAAACATTAAATACACAGACCTTAAACAACACGATGAAGAAGGGCGGATGCGGAGAATGCCAGACATCCTGCCAGTCAGCATGTAAGACTTCCTGTACAGTAGGAAACCAGACCTGCGAGCAGAAGAAATAGGCAGTCAGGACTTATAAACGAAGGGTACAAAGACAGCGGCTTTTTGGTCGCTGTCTCTTGATGTTCAAAGAAAAAAGAAAGGGGTACCGATAGTGATTCACCAGTACCAGAATAACGGATACAATATTGTTCTGGATGTCAACAGTGGGTGCGTGCATGTCGTAGACCAGATGGGATACGATGTAATCGCCGCCTTAAACGCGATCCATCCGGAGCAGACGGCCAGCACAATACAGACGGCCAAAACGAGAGAAGCAATAAAAGCACAGTTTGAAAATACATATGAGCCGGAGGAAATTGACACGGTTCTTGACGATCTTGCCGAGCTTACCGAGGCCGGACAGCTTTTTGCACCGGATACGCACGAAGCCTGCATCCAGGACGTAATGAAAAGAAAGACAGTAGTGAAGGCGCTCTGCCTCCACATCGCGCATGACTGCAACCTGGCTTGCAAGTACTGTTTCGCCGAAGAGGGAGAATACCACGGAAGACGGGCGCTTATGTCTTTTGAGGTCGGAAAGAAAGCACTGGATTTCCTGATCGCCAATTCCGGCAGCAGAAGAAACCGGGAAGTAGATTTCTTTGGCGGCGAGCCTCTGATGAACTGGCAGGTTGTCAAAGACCTGGTGGCATACGGAAGAGAGCAGGAGAAGATTCACGACAAGCATTTCCGATTTACTGTTACCACAAACGGCGTGCTTTTGAACGATGAGGTCCAGGAGTTTATCAATCAGGAGATGGACAATGTGGTGTTAAGTCTGGATGGAAGACGGGAGATCAATGATAGGATGCGGCCATTTCGCAATGGAAAAGGAAGCTATGATTTGATTGTTCCGAAATTCCAGAAGCTTGCAAAGAGCAGGAACCAGCAGAAATATTATGTCCGGGGAACGTTTACCAGACAGAATCTGGACTTTTCTGAGGACGTACGCCATTTCGTAGATCTGGGATTTCAGCAGATGTCCATTGAGCCGGTGGTAGGGGATGAGACAGATCCTTATGCTATTCGCAAGGAAGATTTGCCGCAGATTTTCGAGGAATACGATAAGCTTGCAAGCTATATGATCCAGAGAGAAAAGGAAGGAAAAGGATTCAATTTCTTTCATTTTATGATCGATCTGGAAGGAGGTCCTTGTATTGCCAAACGTCTTTCCGGATGTGGGTCCGGCACAGAGTACCTGGCAGTAACGCCGTGGGGAGATCTCTATCCATGTCACCAGTTTGTAGGGGATGAGGACTTCCTGATGGGAAATGTAGACGATGGCATTACAAAGCCTGAGATTGCGGATGAGTTCCGGTGCTGCAATGTATACTCCAAGGAGAAATGCCGTAACTGCTTCGCCAGATTTTATTGCAGCGGCGGCTGTATGGCAAACTCCTACCATTTCGAGGGAACCTTACATGATGCTTATGATATCGGATGTGAGATGGAGAGAAAAAGAGTAGAGTGTGCGATTATGATAAAAGCTGCTTTGGCGGACATCGGGGAAGAGAGCCGGCAGGCTTAAAGAGAAGGGGGTGTAAGATATGAAGAAAAGCAGAGGGATCGCAGGACTTCTTGGGACGATTCTGATGATAGCACTCTTGGCCTATACAGTGAGTTTCGGATGGGGCGGATCCCACAGTGGGGCTATGAAAAATATCAAACTTGGCCTGGATCTGGCCGGCGGGGTCAGTATCACCTATCAGACGAAGGAGAAGAACCCGTCGGATGAAGATATGAGGGATACGGTTTACAAGCTGCAAAAACGTGTGGAGACCTACAGCACGGAGGCGAGTGTATATCAGGAAGGCGACAGACGGATCAGTATTTCCATACCGGGTGTATCGGACGCCAATGAAATCCTGGAAGAACTCGGTCAGCCGGGAACTCTTGAGTTCCAGACGTCTGACGGGGAAACGGTACTTACGGGAAGCGATATCAAGACTGCTGAGGCAAAAAGCGGCCAGGATCAGACTACAGGAGCCAACGAGTATATGGTAGAGCTCCAGCTCAATAAAGAGGGATCCAAGAAGTTTGCCGAGGCTACGAAGGAGAACATAGGAAACCAGATTTCCATTATTTATGATGGGGAGACGATCAGTTCCCCAAGAGTGAATGAGGCGATCACCGGAGGAACAGCATATATTGACGGTATGGCAACTTTTGAAGAAGCAGAGAACCTGGCGGCCTCTATCCGGATCGGCGGACTTTCCCTGGAGCTGGAAGAGCTGAATTCCCAGGTAGAGGGAGCCCAGCTCGGTGAAGAGGCGATCAGCACAAGCTTGTATGCGGGTGCCGTCGGACTTGCGGTTGTGATCCTCTTTATGATGATCGTCTATCTGCTTCCGGGACTTGCTTCGGGACTTGCACTTTTGATTTACACAGGGCTTGTGCTGATGCTGCTAAATGCATTTGATATTACGTTGTCTTTACCGGGAATTGCCGGTATCATTCTTTCCATTGGCATGGCGGTGGATGCAAACGTCATCATTTTCGCCAGAGTGAAGGAGGAGATTTCCGCGGGAAAGAGTGTGCGAAACGCCTTAAAAGGCGGCTTCCATAAAGCCCTCTCAGCCATTGTGGACGGTAATGTTACGACATTGATTGCGGCTGCAGTACTTTGGTTCCGTGGTTCCGGTACAGTTCGTGGATTTGCACAGACACTGGCGCTCGGTATCGTCATATCGATGTTTACGGCTCTGGTAATTACAAGGATGATTGTATACTCCTTCTATGCAGTGGGAATCCGGGATGAGAAATTCTATGCAAAGAAATGGAAAGAGAGAAAGCCGGTCAATTTCCTCAGCAAGAAAGCGCTCTGTTTTGCCATCTCTCTGGCGGTCATCGTGGTTGGATTTGGCGTGATGGGATATCACCAGATCAAAGGGAACGGTATGCTGAACTACAGTCTGGAGTTTCAGGGTGGTACGTCCACGAATGTAGCGTTCCATGAAGACTACAGCATTTCCGAGATCGAGTCCGAGATTGTTCCGGTTATCGAGGAGGCAACAGGAGATTCGGAAGTACAGACACAGAAAGTAAAGGAAAGTAATCAGATTATCATCAGAACAAAGGCTTTGAGCCTTCAGCAAAGAGAGGCATTAAACCAGGCTCTGGCAGATAAGTTTGAAATCAAGGATTCGGAAATTACCTATTCCAGTATCAGCTCTACCATCAGTGCGGAGATGAGACAAGATGCGGTGATTGCGGTTGTGATTTCCACCATCTGTATGCTTCTTTACATCTGGCTCCGGTTTAAGGATATCCGGTTTGCAACCAGTGCGGTGGCGGCCTTAGTACACGATGTACTGGTGGTACTTGCGTTTTATGCAGTATCCAGAATTACCGTGGGAAGCACCTTTATCGCCTGTATGCTGACCATCGTCGGATACTCGATCAATGCGACGATTGTGATTTTCGACCGTATCCGTGAAGAATTAAAGGTACGAAAGAAGAAAGAATCTCTTGCCGAGCTTGTAAACAGATGTATTACACTGACGCTGACAAGAAGTATCTACACCTCTCTTACGACCTTTATCATGGTATTTTTCCTGTTCCTCTTTGGAGTTGCTTCGGTCAGAGAGTTCGCCCTGCCTCTGATGGCGGGTATCATCTGTGGCGCGTACTCTTCAGTGTGCATTACAGGTGCGCTCTGGTATGTGATGAAGACGAAAGTCGGAAAGAAGAAAGAGGCTGTAAAAACGGAAACAGGGAAAAAGAAATAGAGCGAATAAAGGGATGCGGCAGGATGGATCACCAGGATCTTGCGGCATCCTTTTGCTTTTCAGTGGAGGAATACAGATGAAAAACTGGGTACTGCTCAGAAAGGGCGGCAATTTTACGAAGATAGGGAAGCGGTTTCATATTCATCCGAGGACGGCGGCGCTGATCCGCAACCGGGATATTATCGGGGAGGAAGCGGTGGACCGGTACCTGAACGGAACCATTGCGGATCTGTACGACGGGATGCTGATGAAAGACATGGACAAGGCTGTCGATTTGCTGAAAGAGAAGATCACAGAAGGTCAGAGCATCCGTATTATCGGGGATTATGACATTGATGGCGTCAATGCCACATATATTCTTCTGGAAGGGCTTACCGGCCTTGGAGCCCGGGTGGATTATGATATTCCAGACCGGATCCGGGATGGCTACGGGCTGAATATTGATTTGATCGACCGGGCTTTGGATGATGATATCGATACGATTATCACATGTGATAACGGGATTGCGGCGAAGAATGAGATTGCCTACGGAAAAAGCATGGGGATGTCCATCATTGTTACCGACCATCACGAGGTACCCTATGAAGAAAAGGAAGATGGGACGAGGGAGTTCCAAATTCCTCCCGCAGACGCGGTGGTGGATATCAAACGGGAGGACTGCCTGTATCCGTACAAGGGGCTGTGCGGAGCAGCAGTAGCCTATAAGCTCATCGAGGCTTTGTACAACGTGATGGGAAAAGACCCGGAGGATGTGGATTATCTGATGGAGAATGTAGCCATCGCTACCGTCGGGGATGTTATGGATCTGAGGGATGAGAACCGGATTTTCGTCGCGCAGGGGCTCGAGATGCTGAAAAGAACAAAGAATCTGGGGCTGCGTGCGTTGATGGAATGTACCGGAGTCAACAAGGAGTGCCTGTCAGCCTACCATATCGGCTTTGTCATCGGTCCATGCATCAATGCGGGCGGACGTCTCGATACCGCAAAACGGGCGCTGGAACTTCTGTGTGCCGGTACGCAGAAGGAGGCAGATCTTCTGGCGGGAGACTTAAAAGCCCTAAATGACAGCCGGAAAAATCTGACTGAGGAGGCGGTCAAAGAAGCTGTGATCCAGGTGGAGACAACCGGACTGAAAGAAGAAAAGGTGCTGGTCGTTTATCTGCCGGAATGTCATGAGAGCATTGCGGGGATTGTGGCAGGTCGTCTGAGGGAGCGCTACTATAAGCCGGTGTACGTCCTTACAAGGGCTGAGGAAGGAGCAAAAGGTTCCGGTCGTTCCATTGAGGGATATCATATGTATGACGAACTGTGCAAGTGCAGGAATCTTCTCACCCGTTTCGGGGGGCACCGGCTTGCGGCGGGACTTTCCCTGCCGGAAGAGAACATTTTCTTTTTGCGAAAAGCACTCAATGACCAGACAACATTGACCGAACGGGAGCTGACGGAGAAGATAGTCATTGATATGCAGCTTCCGCTTTGTGAGGTGACGGAATCGTTTATCAAGGAACTTTCGCTTCTGGAACCGTTTGGAAAAGGGAATACCAAACCGGTCTTTGCACAGAGGAAGCTTTCCCTTTTGCGGGGCAGACTGCTCGGGAAACATCAAAACGTTCTCAAGCTGGAAGTGATGGACGAGGATCATACTATTATGGAAGCTGTCTTTTTCGGAGAAATGGAGTCGTTTTTCTCCTGTCTTTCAGAAAAATACGGCCCAGACGCCAGAGAGCAGCTTCTTTCCGGAAGAGGACAGGATCTTTTCATGGATGTCACTTATTATCCGGGCGTCAATGAATATATGGGGAAAAAGACATTGCAGATTACCATTTTGGATTATCGGTAATACTGTAAAAAGAGAAGGATACGGCCAGGTCATACGAAAAATGGATTCTTGCTTTGCTTTACACTTTTTTGAAATAATGATATACTAAAAAATATATTCCAAAAAACGACATGATATTTGAGAGTAAAGCGGGAGAGAAACAGGAAAAGGAGGGGATTGATATGGCAGAAAAAATCAGACCGGAAGAAGTGACGACGGAAGTCCGCCAGGGACTGCGGATTGTAGACGGTCATGCGGTCAAAGAGCCTGAAGATTATCAAGATCCGGATGAACTGTACCAGTATCTGATCGGGCATATTCGTAAATATCATCCATCGGCAGATGTTTCGATGATAGAGAAAGCGTATGAGCTGGCGAGTAAGGCACACGCAAATCAGTTCAGAAAATCCGGGGAGGCATATATCATTCACCCCCTGTGGGTTGGAATTATCCTTGCACAGTTGGAGATGGATAAGGAGACAATCGCTGCCGGCATCCTGCACGACGTGGTAGAGGATACCGAAGAGACGAAGGAGGATATTGCCAGAGATTTCGGGGAGGATGTGGCCCTTTTGGTGGATGGCGTTACCAAGTTAGGACAGCTTTCTTATTCCTCGGATAAGCTGGAGATGCAGGCGGAGAATTTAAGGAAGATGTTCCTTGCTATGGCAAAGGATATCCGGGTTATTATCATCAAGCTGGCGGACCGGCTTCATAATATGCGGACACTCCAGTTTATGAAACCGGAAAAACAAAAGGAAAAGGCAAGGGAGACAATGGATATCTACTCTCCCATTGCCCAGAGACTTGGTATTTCCAAGGTCAAGACCGAGCTTGATGATCTGGCGTTGAAATATTTGCACCCGGAGGTTTTTTACGACCTAGTGCAGCAGATCAACGAGAGAAAGACTGAGCGGGAAGAGTTTGTGGCACAGATTGTAAAAGAAGTCTCCCAGCATATGGAGAACGCCAATATTCAGGCAGAAGTCAATGGCCGTGTGAAGCATTTCTTCAGCATTTATAAAAAGATGGTAAACCAGGATAAGACCGTGGATCAGATTTACGATCTTTTTGCGGTGCGTATCATCGTGAATACAGTTAAGGATTGTTATGCGGCCCTGGGAGTGATCCATGAGATGTATACGCCGGTACCTGGACGCTTTAAGGACTACATTGCCATGCCAAAGCCCAATATGTATCAGTCACTTCACACCACACTGATGAGTACTGTAGGACAGCCGTTTGAGATCCAGATCCGGACGAAAGAGATGCACAAGACAGCAGAGTATGGTATCGCGGCTCACTGGAAGTATAAGGAGTCCAACGACGGGAAAAAGAATATCAAGGCGCAGGAGGAGGAGAAGCTGAACTGGCTCCGCCAGATTCTGGACTGGCAGAAAGATATGTCGGATAACCGGGAGTTTTTAAGCCTAATCAAGGGAGACCTGGATCTGTTTGCTGAAGATGTCTATTGCTTCACGCCAAACGGCGACGTAAAAAATTTACCAAACGGGTCGACACCGATTGACTTTGCCTATGCCATCCACAGTGCGGTAGGTAATAAGATGGTAGGTGCAAGAGTGAATGGAAAGCTTGTGAAAGTGGATTATAAAATCCAGAACGGAGACAGAATCGAGATCCTGACCTCCCAGAATTCGAAAGGACCAAGCCGGGACTGGCTCAATATTGTCAAGAGCACCCAGGCGAAGAATAAGATCAACCAATGGTTTAAGAAGCAGTTTAAGGAAGAAAATATCATTCGTGGGAAAGAGATGCTGGTCTCCTACTGTAAGTCCAAAGGATTGGAACAGGGCAATCTGCTGAAGCCAAAATATCAGCAGATCGTACAGCAGAAATATGGTTTTAAGGACTGGGATTCTGTCCTGGCGGCTATCGGGCATGGAGGACTCAAAGAAGGCCAGATTGTAAACCGCCTTGCGGATGAGTACAATAAAGATCACAGACAGGAGATTACGGATGAGGCTGTTCTGGAGAAAGTAGCGGAGGCATCAAAGAATGTAGTTCACATTGCCAAATCCAAGAGCGGAATCATCGTCAAAGGGATTGACGACATGGCGGTACGGTTTTCCAGGTGCTGTAATCCACTTCCGGGAGATGAGATTGTGGGTTTTGTGACGAGAGGCAGGGGGCTTACGATCCATCGGACGGACTGTATCAACGTCCTGCACCTGACGGAGAGGGAGCGGGCAAGACTGATTCCGGTGGAGTGGGAGGCAGATGCTGATGAGGCTTCCGAAGGCAAGTATTTTGCGGAGATCAAGATGTATGTCGAGGATAAGCCCGGGACGCTGATGGAGATCTCGAGAGTCTTTACGGAAACAGAGATCGATATTAAGACGATGAATGTCCGCACAAGTAAGAAGGGCGTTTCTACTGTGGAGATGGGCTTTGTTGTAAGAGGCAAAGAAGAGATGGGACGTCTGATCGGCAAGCTCAGACAGATTGAAAATGTGATTGATATAGAAAGGACAACAGGCTAGAGGCCGGAAAGAGGACCAAATGAAGATAGAGACGTTTGTAACAGGGATTATCGGCACAAACACATATGTTGCGTACAATGAGACTACAAAGGAGGCCGTACTTGTGGATCCGGCCGCCTGTACAAAGAAGTTGATGCACTTTATTGAGGAGGAGGGACTTTCCATGAAGGCAGTCCTCCTGACTCACGGCCATTTTGACCATATTATGGGGATCGATGGTTTCCGCAAGGCTTATGATGTGCCGGTCTATGTGGGAGAGAAAGAAGCGGGATTGATTACTGACGCCCACTGGAACCAGTCCGATATCTATACGAAGGGCTATACTTTTTCTGAGGCGGTCTATGTACAGGACGGGAAAATTCTTCGGCTTGCGGGATACGATTTCCAGGTGTTTTTCACACCTGGACATACACCGGGGGGAGTCTGCTATTATGTTGCGTCGGAAGGGATTTTGTTCAGTGGCGACACACTGTTCCACCATTCGGTTGGACGGACGGATTTTGAGGGCGGCAGTATGTCGGATCTTGTGCGGGGCATCGAGGATAAGCTTTTGCCGCTGCCGGATGAGACGAAAGTCCTGCCGGGACATATGGATGCTACGACGATCGGTGAAGAGAAGAAATACAATCCATTTCTGAGAAGACATGTGTAGGAGAAATCATAATGAAGCTGACATGTAATGATACTTTATATACTTATGATGCGTATCATCTGTTGAAAGCTTTTTATCCGGACCAAGAAATCGAACAGCAGGTAGACGAGGAGCAAGAGTCACAGATCAGAATTGAATCAGACTGTGATTCTTGTTTTTGCGTCACGCTGGCCGGCGAGAAAACAGAGCTTTTGCAGATGGACAGAGGAGAGAAAAAACATCTGGCAGTCCGTTCGCTTTATGAAAAGCTGTGCAGAGCCACGAAAAAGAGCCTGCCCTGGGGGAGTCTGACCGGTGTGCGCCCGACTAAGATGCTGATGCAGAAATTAGAAGAGGGAGTACCGGATGACAGGATTTTGGACTGGATCACAAAGGAGCACTTTGTTTCCGGGGAGAAAGCCAAACTAGGACTTGACATTGCCAAGCGGGAAAAAAGGCTTCTTTCCCGGTTAGACTATGAGAACGGATACAGCCTGTATATTGGGATACCATTCTGTCCGACGACCTGTTCGTATTGTTCTTTTACATCCTACCCGATCAGTCAGTATCTGGAGAAGACAGATGCGTATCTGGAAGCCCTCTGTAAGGAACTGTCCTATATTGCTGCAGTTTCCAGGGAGAAAAAGCTCAATACGATCTACCTTGGCGGTGGGACTCCAACATCTCTTAGAGCTGATCAGTTGGACAGACTTTTCACCCATCTGGAAAAACAGTTTTCCTATGAGCATCTTCTGGAGCTTACCGTGGAGGCAGGCCGTCCGGACAGTATTACGAGGGAGAAGCTTAAAGTGCTCAAAAGGCACGGGATTGGGCGGATTTCCGTCAACCCGCAGACGATGCAGCAAAAGACACTGGATCTGGTTGGAAGACGGCATACAGTGGAGGATGTGATTACGACATTTCGTGTGGCAAGAGAACTTGGATTTGACAATATCAATATGGATCTGATTGCAGGTCTTCCTGGGGAGACGCCGGAGGATATGGAAGACACCCTGACAAAGGTCCAGGCGCTTGGCCCGGACAGCCTGACGGTACATGCTCTTGCCATCAAGCGTGCTTCCAGGCTTCGGCAGGAGCAAAGAAGCGGGGAGGGATTTACCGGGCATACAGCAAGCGCCGGGGATCTTACCGCAATGATTGACGCGGCTTACCGCTGTGCAGGCGAGATGGGGCTTGTGCCGTATTATCTGTACCGACAGAAAAATATGGCGGGGAATTTTGAGAATGTCGGATATGCAGAGGTTGACAAAGCGGGAATTTACAATATACTAATTATGGAGGAAAAGCAGTCCATTGTGGCGGCCGGAGCGGGCGCTTCTACGAAGATTGTCCTCCCCAAAGCCGTCGAGATGCCGGGTAGCAAAAAGCACAAGATGACGAATCTGATCCGCATTGAAAATGTGAAGCAGGTAGACGAGTACATCGCCCGGATCGATGAGATGATAGAGCGAAAAGGAGAATGGCTATGGCATTAAAGAAAAAACCGGTCACCGGAATGAATGACATGCTCCCACGGGAGATGGAGATCCGGGACTATGTGATACAGATGATTAAGGATACATACCGTACCTTTGGATTTTCCGCGATTGAGACTCCATGTGTGGAGCATATCGAAAATCTTCTCAGTAAACAGGGAGGAGAGAACGAGCAGTTGATCTTTAAGATCTTAAAGCGTGGGGCAAAGCTGAATCTGGAGACAGCAAAGACGGAGTCAGATCTGGTAGATGGAGGGCTGCGCTATGATTTGACACTACCACTGTCCCGTTATTATGCTAACCACGCAAACGAGCTGCCGTCCCCATTTAAGGCGCTCCAGGTTGGAAATGTCTGGAGAGCAGACCGCCCGCAGAGAGGAAGATACCGCCAGTTTATGCAGTGCGATATCGATATTCTAGGCGAGCCGTCTAATCTTGCGGAGATCGAGCTGATCCTTGCTACCAGCACTTTGCTCGGAAAGCTGGATTTCAGACATTTTACGATCCGTATTAATGACAGACAGATTTTAAAGGCTATGGCTGGTTACAGCGGGTTTGCTAAGGAGAGCTTTGATGAGGTTTTCATCATTCTGGACAAGATGGATAAGATCGGTCCGGAAGGGGTGGAGATGGAGTTAAAAGAAGCGGGATATAAGGAGAACGTCGTAGATACCTACCTGACCTTATTTAAAGAAGTGACGAACGATCTGGAGGGAATCCACTACCTGAAGGAAAAGCTTGCCGGGTATCTGGAGCCGGAAGTGGCAGAGGGGCTTGAGACGATTATCTCCACCGTGGAGGAGACGAAGGAAGCGGACTTTGCGATGCGCTTCGATCCGACGCTTGTTCGGGGAATGTCCTACTACACCGGTACGATTTTTGAAATTTCCATGGACGAGTTCGGTGGATCTGTGGGAGGCGGCGGACGTTACGATAAGATGATCGGAAAGTTTACGGGACAGGATACCCCGGCCTGTGGATTCTCCATCGGATTTGAACGCATTGTCCTTCTGCTTTTAGAGAGCGGCTACCAGATTCCGACAAAGAAAGAGAAGAAAGCCTATCTGATTGAAAAAGGGATGCCTTCTGAAGGTGTGACCCGGATTTTAGCCCTTGCGAAGGAAGAGCGGGCAAAGGGATATCAGGTACTGGTTTCCAATATGAAGAAAAATAAGAAATTCCAGAAAGACCAGCTTGCACAGGACGGATATACCGATGTGAAAGAGTGTTTTGTACGGGAATTTGCGCCGCAGGGCGAGGAATAGAGCAAAAAGAGATGGAGGAAGAGATATGGCAGAATCAATGAAGGGCCTGAAAAGAACGCACCGGTGCGCCGAGCTTACGAAAGGAAACATCGGGGAAACGGTCACCGTTATGGGATGGGTACAGAAGAACAGAAACAAAGGCGGGATTATTTTTGTGGATTTAAGAGACCGTTCCGGCATCCTGCAGTTAATATTTGAGAACGGCAGCATCGATGAGGAGGGATTTGAGAAAGCCGCGAAGCTTAGAAGTGAGTTCGTCATTGCGGCGGTCGGAACTGTGGAAGCACGTTCCGGAGCAGTCAATGAAAACCTGGTTACCGGAGAGGTTGAGGTCCGTGTCAGGGAGATTCGGGTTCTCTCCGAGTCTGAGACCCCGCCATTCCCGGGCGAAGAGGACAGTAAGACCAAAGAAGAACTGCGTCTGAAATACCGTTTCCTTGATCTGAGAAGACCGGACATGCAAAGGAATCTCCTTATGAGGAGCCAGGTGGCGACGCTGACAAGACAGTTTTTGGCAGACGAAGGATTTCTGGAGATTGAGACGCCGACTCTGGTGAAGAGTACACCGGAAGGAGCCAGAGATTACCTGGTGCCAAGCCGTGTCCACCCGGGCAATTTTTATGCGCTTCCACAGTCCCCTCAGACATTAAAACAGTTGTTAATGTGTTCCGGATGCGATCGCTACTTCCAGCTTGCCAGATGCTATCGTGATGAAGATCTCCGGGCAGATCGTCAGCCGGAGTTTACCCAGATCGATATGGAGCTTTCCTTTGTGGATGTAGACGATGTCCTGGATGTTAATGAAAGACTTCTTGCGCATGTGTTCAAGGAAGTACTGGATGTAGATATTACCCTGCCGATTCCGAAAATAACCTGGCAGGAAGCAATGGACCGTTTTGGTTCTGACAAGCCGGATACCCGGTTTGGCATGGAACTTATCAATGTCAGTGAAGTGGTAAAGGGCTGTGGATTCGGCGTCTTTACAGGAGCATTGGATCAGGGCGGAAGCGTCAGAGGAATCAATGCCAAAGGGCAGGGGGCAATGCCGCGTAAGAAAATCGATAAACTTGTGGACTTTGCGAAAGAATATGGAGCGAAAGGGCTTGCCTACCTTTCGATTGCTGAGGATGGAAGTGTGAAATCTTCGTTTGCGAAATTTATGACAGAAGAGGAGCTGTCTGCTCTCATTCAGGCTATGGATGGACAGCCGGGGGATCTTCTGCTTTTTGCGGCGGACAAAAATAAGGTTGTATGGGATGTGCTTGGAAACCTGCGTCTGGAGATTGCAAGAAAGCTTGATCTTCTTGACAAGAGCCAGTACAACTTTCTCTGGGTAACGGAGTTCCCGCTTCTGGAGTGGAACGAGGATGAGAATCGTTTCGTGGCAATGCATCATCCGTTTACCATGCCGATGGAAGAAGATCTCCAGTATTTGGACAGTGATCCGGGAAGAGTCCGCGCCAAAGCTTACGATATCGTATTAAACGGTACGGAAATCGGCGGAGGAAGCGTCCGGATTCACCAGAATGACATTCAGACAAAGATGTTTGAAGTCATAGGATTTACAAAAGAGGAGGCCCAAGAGCAGTTCGGATTCCTGCTGAATGCGTTCAAATACGGAGTGCCGCCGCACGCCGGACTGGCATATGGGCTGGACCGTCTTGTTATGCTGATGGCAAAGGCGGACAGTATCCGTGATGTCATCGCGTTTCCAAAAGTAAAGGACGCATCGGATCTGATGCTCGAAGCCCCGTCCGAGGTTGCTGTGAAGCAGCTGGAAGAGTTGGGAATCGGTGTGCTGAAATCGGACAAAGTATCCGAGGGAGAAGCATAGAATCCTGCTTTGCAGGATTCTCCGCCTACGGCGGAGCGTTTTTTATTTTATAGGAACCAGTTTTCTACAAAAAAACACGGTTCCAAAGAACCGTGTTGAAGAGCGACAGACGGGGCTCGAACCCGCGACCCCGACCTTGGCAAGGTCGTACTCTACCAACTGAGCCACTGTCGCTTATCAAAAGCTGTTCACTCGGAACAAAAATTATGATACTATAAGGAAAAGAAAATGTCAACAACTTTTTTGGAAAAATTTTGGCTTTCTGTATTAGTTCGGGAAACAGGGATGCGAGTATGGAAGAGCCGAACAGAGGATAGAGTGGAAGAAAGAGGGAAAAAGGATGGAGAAGATCAGTTGGAAAAAAAGGAAGATGGACGGATCAGATTTGCATGGACAGAATCTGGAGTGGGGAGATTTCACTGCAATCAGTTTTCGGAGCGCGGATTTTAAGAAGGCGAATCTTGTGAACTCCCGGTTCCGGGAGTGTGACTTTACCGGAGCTGATTTTCGGGGAGCTAATTTGCGGGGAGCGGATCTTAGAGGATGTATCCTTTGCTATGCTGATTTTAGAGAGGCGGATATTCGGCTTTGTGCTCTGGAAAATGCAGATCTGACACAAGCCAAGATGGATGAGACAACGCAGGGGTATGCAATGCGCTGCCCGGAAACAGGCGCCTTTGTAGCCTACAAGAAATGTGTTTATGACCGGATTGTCCAGCTTTTGATTCCGGCGGATGCCAAAAGAAGTTCTGCCACCGGGGCGGCCTGCCGCTGTGACAAGGCAAAGGTTCTCACGATTAAAAGCTTTGACTGTAGGCAGGAGTTTGACGAGGCATGGTCTTTGGTAGATGAAAACTTCGTCTACCGAAGGGGAGAGTGGGTCTATGCGGATGCTTTTACCGACGACCGCTGGAAAGATTCTACCCACGGGATCCATTTCTGGATGACACGGGAAGAAGCCATGGAATACTAAAACGAGAGAGTAAAGACAGGAAGCGATATGGAGGTGGCGGGAAGATCGTCAGAAAATGTCTTTACGATAAAAAGAGTTCGTGCTATAATCAAAAACGGAACGAACAGGCAGAGTAGAAATATGTGCGTTAAGTGCCATACGGACGGGGAGTTGCCGGTGGACGAAAAGAGTATTCTTGCGGTACATATTTTGCATCCCGCTGCTGCACATAGACAGAGAGAAAAATACCTGCTGTGCGTGGCAAAAGGACTACTGCAAAGGAGGTATATTTTTATGGAAAAATGTAAGAAACTACGAGACATGTTCCGGGAATCACTTTCGGAGCTAAGAGACAGCCATACGATGGCAGTGATCGCCATGCTTCTGGCGCTGGCGGTTGTTTTGGCGATTTTTGGGACGGTGCAGGTGACTGATTTTTTAAAGATCGGATTTTCTTTCCTGCCAAATGAGATTGCGGCCATGCTGTTTGGACCGTCTGTCGGTGGAATTGTAGCTGGAGTAGCTGACATCTTGAAATATCTGGTGAAGCCTGTGGGGGCTTTTTTTCCCGGATTTACGGTCAGTGCAGTGGCAGGAGGTATTCTTTACGGGCTGATCCTGTATAAGAAGCCGCTTACCGTCTGGCGGATCGTGGCGGCGAAAGTGGTGGTTGCTATCCTTGTCAACACTTGCCTGAATACGTACTGGCTTACCGTCATGTACGGAAATTCTTTTGTGGCGCTTCTTCCGGCCAGACTGTTAAAGCAATTAGTGATGGTGCCGGTAGAGGCAGTGCTTTTTTACCTCGTAGCAAAGACACTAGCCAGGGCAAAAGTTTTTGCCTTGATGAAATCGCAATAAACATCTCAGAATGGAGGAAAGAAGATGAGTTATGCAGATCAGATATTTGTCCGTATGTGCAAAGACATTATCGATAACGGTACGAGTACGGAGGGAGAGAAGGTACGCCCGAAATGGGAGGATGGCGCCCCGGCCTATACAATCAAACAGTTCGCGGTGGTAAACCGATACGATCTCTCCAAAGAATTTCCGGCGCTGACCCTTAGGAGAACCGGGATCAAGAGCTGTACCGATGAGATGCTCTGGATCTGGCAGCGCAAGTCCAATAATATTCACGATTTAAAGCCCCATATTTGGGACAGTTGGGCGGATCCGGACGGATCTATCGGAAAGGCTTACGGATACCAGATGCAGGTAAAGCACCAGTACAAGGAGGGCATGATGGATCAGGTGGACCGGGTCATCTACGATCTAAAGCACAATCCGTACAGCAGACGGATTCTGACCAATATCTATGTACACCAGGATCTGCATGAGATGAATCTGTATCCGTGCGCGTACAGCATGACATTTAATGTAACAAAACAGCCGGAAAGCGATAAACTGGTCTTAAACGGTATTTTAAACCAGCGTTCCCAGGATGTGCTGGCGGCTAACAACTGGAATGTCTGCCAATACTCAGTGCTGATGCATATGTTGGCACAGGTGTGCGATATGCAGGTGGGGGAATTTGTCCATGTGATTGCGGACGCTCATATTTACGACCGCCATATCCCGCTTGTGCAGGAGCTGATTCAAAGAGAACAGCATCCGGCGCCGAAGTTCTGGCTGAATCCGGATGTGAAAGATTTCTATGATTTTACACCGGACGATGTACGCCTGGACGATTACGTGACAGGTCCGCAGATCAAGGATATTCCGATTGCGGTTTAGGAAATGGAGGAGACAAAGATGAATCTGATTGTTGCGGTAGATGAAAATTGGGCGATTGGAAACCGAAATAAGCTTCTGGTGAGTATTCCTGCTGATATGAAGTTTTTCCGGGAGACGACAAAAGGCAATGTTGTTGTCATGGGAAGAAAGACGCTGGAGAGTTTTCCGGGGGGACAGCCTTTGAAAAACAGAACGAATATTGTCTTGTCAAAGGATGAAAGCTATCAGGTGAAAGACGCCGTTGTCGTTCACAGTTTAGAAGAGCTTCTGGAGCAATTAAAGTCTTTTCCAGAGGAATCCATCTATGTCATCGGCGGGGAGAGCATTTACCGGATGCTGCTTCCATACTGCAAGGAGGCGTATATCACAAGGATCCGTCACAGCTATGCGGCAGATACCTATTTCCCGGATCTGGATGCGGATCCAGAATGGGAGCTGGAAGATGAGAGCGAGGAGCAGACATATTTTGACCTGGAATATGTTTTTACGAGATATAGAAGAAAACAGGCCGAGAAAAAGCTTGACAACTGATCCTGCTACCTCGTATAATGGCAGTAATTACTTTAACGAGACAGAGAAATGTAGTGACTGGGAGGAGTACCTCGCGACCGGATGCAAAGAGAGGAGACGGATGGTGGAAGTTTCCGTGAAGGCGGGTGGGAACTGGCCCACGAGCAGCGGACTGAAAGGGTTTTATTCCATAGAGGAAGTAAGATGTGAGTAGGCTCCGACGTGGTTCCGGCGTTATCGGAGACAGTATGGAAGTACTGGTTGAGTGCAGAGAGATTCTGAAGTTAGGTGGTATCACGGATTTATTCGCCCTAAGCATATGCTTGGGGCGTCTTTTTATTATGGGTCGTGACCCTGTTGAGCTCGCGAAGCGTGCGAAATATAAACCACCCG
>OAUH01000545.1_pt1 | contig 22356 bp, 22 predicted proteins | sample 1495121 | NCBI WGS metagenome assembly OAUH01 (sample SAMEA2580006, study PRJEB22360) | human gut metagenome | reverse complement strand
TACGGCCGGGAGAAACCTCCAGAGCTAATAGATTTTTACCATCTTCCTGTAATGGCTTTAAGATAAACTGAGGTAATGGTGTGATACGTTCTTTGATTAAGCGGCTGATCGCTTCAGCATCCTTTTGAACATCGGACAAGCCGATAGGCTCCCGGTCATCGGAGACTCCGAAAAACAGAGTGCCGCCGATTCCATTGGAAAAGGCACTGACACTTTTTAACCAGCTTTTTGGCTTTTTTGTTTCGAGAGCAACTTTGAAATCACATTCTGTTGCCTCAGCAATGAGCTGTTCTATCATAGAAATCCCTCCTTTGAGGTTGTAGAATATTCTTTTTTATTATACCCAGCGGAGAAAGTTATTGCAACGATAGAAGCAAAGAGTTCAGCGAAAACAAAAATATTTATGAGAGGAGGGCCTTCTATTATGGCAACTACAAGAATCATGCCGCTTCATGTCGGCAAAGGCCGCACAGAGAGTCGGGCGATCAGTGACATCATTGACTATGTGGTCAATCCAAAGAAAACAGATAACGGCAGGCTCATTACCGGCTATGCGTGTGACAGCCGGACTGCGGATGCGGAGTTCCTTCTGGCAAAGCGACAGTACATTGCCGCTACCGGACGAGTGCGTGGTACAGATGATGTGATTGCCTATCATGTGCGCCAGTCCTTCCGCCCCGGTGAGATTACCCCGGAAGAAGCCAACCGTCTGGGCGTAGAATTTGCAAGGCGTTTTACTAAAGGCAATCATGCCTTTGTGGTCTGCACTCACATAGACAAGTCGCACATTCATAATCACATCATCTGGTCGGCGGTCAATGCAGATTGTGACCGAAAATTCCGCAACTTTTGGGGCAGCACCAGAGCCGTCCGGCGCTTGAGCGATACCATCTGTATCGAGAACGGATTGTCCATTGTGGAGGACCCAAAACCCCACGGAAAAAGCTACAACAAGTGGCTGGGCGAACAGGCCAAGCCCTCCCATCGGGAACAGCTGCGTGTGATGATTGACAACGCATTATCACAAAGTCCTGCTGACTTTGAAGAACTGCTGAAGCTGTTGCAAGAGTATGGTTGTGAAGTCTCAAAGCGCGGAAAATCGTATCGACTGAAGCTCTCTGGTTGGGAGAAAGCCGCCCGCATGGAGAGTCTGGGCGAAGGATATGGATTGGAAGATTTGCGGGCAGTTCTCTTAGGGAAGAAAGCACATACCCCGCGAAAAAAAACAGTCGCACAGGCAGAGCCGCCAAAGATCAATCTGCTGGTGGACATTCAGGCAAAATTGCAGGCCGGAAAAGGTGCTGGCTATGCTCGATGGGCTAAGGTTTTCAATCTGAAACAAATGGCAAAGACCATGAATTACCTGTCAGAGCATAACCTGCTGGAGTATGCGGTTTTGGAAGAAAAGGCTGCGGCTGCCACGGCACATCACAATGATCTTTCGGCGCAGATCAAAGCGGCTGAAAAGCGCATGGCAGAGATCGCTGTTCTGCGTACTCACATCGTAAATTATGCCAAGACCCGTGAGGTCTATGTGGCATACCGCAAGGCGGGTTACTCTAAGAAATTCCGGGAGGAACATGAGGAAGAAATTCTGCTCCACCAGGCTGCTAAGAATGCCTTTGATGAGATGGGCGTCAAGAAGCTTCCCAAGGTCAAAGAGTTGCAGACGGAGTACGCGAAATTGCTGGAAGAAAAGAAAAAGACCTATGCCGAGTACCGGCGTTCCCGTGAGGAAATGCGGGAGCTTTTAACGGCAAAGGCAAATGTAGATCGAGTGCTGAAAATGGAGGTAGAACAGGATGTTGAAAAAGAAAAAGACCACGGCCAGCGGTAAGCTGGTCCTGGTCAAAAGCGTTCGCAGAACGCGCAGCCACAGAATGAAATTCTGTGTTCAAAGGGGCTTGGGGGCGCTGCCCTCAACAAGCAAGCGGAGAGGAAAATCACGGAGGGATTTTCTTCTCTGCGGGCCTGTGTGTATTAACACAGGCATTGCTTGCCTCTTTTCTCCGAAAATGAAAAGAACCAGTGAGAGAATCGTTAAATTTCACTCACTGGCTCAATTCATTTCAAATTTCTCGGACAACTCTGTTAGCTCTTTCACCGTTTCCTGGGTGTGATGCAACAGGGTGTCACGCATTTCTGGCGGACAGCTGGAATAAAGCATTTTCATCTGATTGACACCCTCATCCTCCAGAGAAATATCTGGATTTATAAGCGTATCTAAAGAGATGTGCAGGACTTTTGCCAATGCTCTCAAAATCAAATAGGACGGGTTCATTTTCCCTTTTTCGATATTGGCAATTTGCTTTACAGAAACATGGCTTAGATCGGAAAGTTCCTGTTGTGTCAGTTCTTTATTCTTTCTGGCCCCTCTCATTTTCTGCCCTAAAGCAGTTAAATCATCAATCGGCATAATCATCCACCTCAAGTATATTCTATCGTGCCGATTTGCACAAAGGAATAACCTTATTATACCGGTCAATAGGCTTGATTATGCCGATCTTTGTAAGGGGTTGAAAGGGATGAAAAGTCAGCAGACTTTAATCAACTAGATTATCACAGGCAGGCTCGGAATCGCACCTTGATTCTCAATGTTGGCAAGATACCGCCATTCAATCCCAACCATTTCTGCCAATGTTTTTCGTGCCAGACGCTTTGCCTCTCGTGCAGCTTTGACATCTGCGCCGAAGGTTTCAAAACCGGGACAATCTTCAACTTTCGCCATATAACATCACCCAGTTACATTGTATAATTCATACTTCGCCCGTGGAATGTTGCTATATGCAGTTAGATTAAACTTTATAATTCATATCTATTTGATTATGGCAATACATAAGAGGCTTTTCAGCTCTCGCATTCAGCACATCGTTTGTGGCGCTGCTATATTCTAAAAAAGCCCTAATACATCATCCTTGCTTACAGGGCTATCTATGATCCCCAAAAGCTATTTAGAGAATTTTCAAAATGAGTGTTGACTTTTTTTCCTATTGTGCTACAATGAAAATATCATTTAGAGATTTTTCAAAATAACAGAGGCAAAGGTGAAAGCACTGTGAGTTTACCTAATATTTTCAAAGCATTAAGCGATCCCGTCCGACGGGAGATATTGCTGAAACTAAAACAAAAACGGAAGATGTCAGCCGGTGAAATTGCCGCAGAATTTGACTTAACTAATGCCACTATTTCATACCACCTTTCTACTCTAAAAAAGGCTGATTTGATTTTTGAAACGCGCTATCAGAAATACATCTATTATGAAATCAATACATCGGTATTTGAAAGTGTTGTTATGTGGCTTATGCAATTTCAGGAGGATAAAGATGAATCCCAAAAATAAACGAACCTTGTTTCTGACAAGTACAATTTGCATTATTTTGTCCATCGTAGCATTCGCTCTGTCCCACATGGGCGGGGCCAGTAACGAAAACTATATTCTGCTCTATGTGATTGCCGTTTTGCTGAATATTGTTCTGAACCTTGCGCTTAATATCAAAATTGCTTCGACAAACGGAGCCAAGGCATTAGTGTCTTTGGGCAAATGGATTATGCCGATTGCGGGAGTTGTATATTTGATCCCGCAGGTATATTCCGTACTGTTTCCTGCCAAGACCATGCAAGATACTTATTGGTATGTTTTTATTGGTATTTTGTTTATTGTCAGTGGCAATTATTTTCCCAAAAACCACATCAATCCCTATGTCGGACTAAAGTTTCCGTGGCTATTCAATGATGAAGAAGGCTGGTACAAGACGCATCGGCTGGGCAGTTATACATGGATACTGGCTGGTATTGTCAGCATTCTGCATCCGCTGCACAATCTTATTTTTGTAACCGTTCCGCTAATCATTTTTCTGGTTGGCGTTGTCCCGTTGGTCTATTCACTTGTCCTCTTTTTTAAGAGGAAACAAAGCAACTAAAGGAGGTAATACTTATGAAATCTGCAACGAAGCATATTGTTATCAGCACCGTTTTGTGTGCGTTGACGCTGGTAGTCTTTCTCGCTTTCTATAATCGCCTGCCGGAGTCTGTCCCCATCCATTTTGATTCTGCCGGAGTAGCAAATTCTTTCTGGCCCCGCAATGTTGTAGTGTTCGGCGTTCCCGTGGCCTGTGTCCTGCTGAACCTCATTTCTGGCTTTACCGTCAGCCAGAAAGAGAATGCAAAGCCGTATATGTACTATATCATGGCTGTTGTTGCATTCGTAGCAACGGGCATCATGATCTATTTGGGGATGAAGTGAATTGCCCCAACAAGAACTTTGGTGGCGGAACGGTTATTTTTTTGAATGTCATTTTGAATTTTTTCTAAATAAAGGCAAGGAATGCTATGTTACAAATCAAGAACTTATCCAAAAGCTACGGTGCGAAAAAGGCTGTAAGCAACCTTAGTTTTGTCGTGGAAGATGGCGACATAATGGGCTTCATCGGAAAGAATGGAGCTGGCAAAACCACAACATTGAAAGCCTGTTTAGGTATCATCGGCATCGACGAGGGAGAAATCCTTTTGGATGGAACTTCTGTCCTCAAAGAACCGATGGCTTGTAAGCGGAAGATGGCGTATGTGCCAGATAATCCCCAGCTTGACGAGTATATGACTGGATTGCAGTATCTCAACTTTATCTGTGATATTTACGAAGTACCGTCCAAGATGCGGAAACAAAACTTCGAGAAATTGGCCTCAGCTTTTCAGATGGGGCCGCATTTGAATAACTTGATTTCCTCTTACTCCCACGGCATGAAACAGAAACTTGCGCTGATTGCCGCCTTTTCGCACACGCCTAAACTGCTGATATTGGATGAACCTTTCGTTGGATTAGACCCGGAAGCATTTGTGATCCTGAAAGAGCAGATGAAAGAACTCTGTGCAAGTGGAAATTCCGTTCTGTTTTCAAGCCATATTCTTGATGTGGTAGAAAAGGTGTGCAATAAAGTGTCCGTTATTAAGCATGGACAATTACTGTATTCCGGCAGGACGACAGAAATCGTTGGGACAAAGGGTTTGGAAGAAGTATTTATGGAGATGAATGGCGATGAAATTTCTGTTACCCCTACTAAGGAATAATCTTTTGCAGCTATCTCATGCCAATCAGCTTCGATATGCAGATACAAAGAACCGCACAAAAACGATCACTTTGTATATGCTTATAGCCATGATCCTAATGGGATTGCTTGCATACCTGATTTACTCCTTGAAAATCATTTATTCTATTGCGTGGTCGTTGGAGGAAGTAGTGACAGAACTTGTTGTTCCTATGGTTCTGATCTGCGTGATCCTTAATGTTGCGATTAGTATTTTTTGGGGAAGTGGTCTGCTCCTTAGTGATACTAATATTGACAGTGTGCTTGCACTTCCAATTCCGCTGCGTACATTGATACTCTCCAAATTGACTGTCCTGTTTATGGTAGAAGTCGCTCTTACTGTGGCGCTGCTGCTTCCTATGATGGTGCTGTTTGGCCTAACCGCAGGTATGGGATTTCCGTTTTATCTAATTGTGCTTGGAATAACAATTCTCTTTCCTGTCATTCCCGGCCTTTTGGGAACAATGTTCGGAACACAGATTTACCGCATCTTGAAAAATTCCTCTGCTCGTATTGCCCGACTAAAGGCAGCGGCGGCTATCCTGATTTTGTTTGCGTTTATGATCTTCATGTTCTGCAAATTCCCAGATATAGCTGCCGGAAATTTTGGGGATGTTATTTCTACCTCGACTTTTACACTTTATGCAGGCCAGTATATTCACCGATTGCTTAACGGGGACTATCTGTTGATAGGCATATACTTCGGTGGGGTATTCCTGATAGGCGTTACTCTGCTCTATGGTCTAATCAAAATATTTCGTAACTGGTATAGCAATGACGCGATACAAGGCTCAAAAAGTCAGCCCGTCGATTGGAACAAACAAACCACGAAACAGCACAGCCCGGTATCTGCTCTTTTAGAAAGAGAGCGCACACGTTATTTTTCGCTTCCAGTATATCTAACCAATACTGCCTGCGGATTGCTTTTTGCTGCGGTCTTTGTTCTGCTGGTTGTTTTAATGTCGGATAAGATCACGCCATACATTTATCAGTTGGCCGAATATTTTCAGGTGCCTTTTGCTGATTATGATGTGCTGTTCATATATGCTTTTTCTATCTTGACAACAATATCCTGCACAACCTATGTCAGCATTTCCATCGAGGGAAAACAGATTGAAATACTGAAATCCTTACCCATTGCGGCAAAGTGCCTCTTTCGAGTAAAGCTGCTACACCATCTCTCAATGTCTGTACCGACCATTTTTGTTTTGAATACCATTATGGCATTGTATTTGCAATGGTCTTTCCCTAAAGCTATGCTGGGGTATGCTTTTCCTTTGCTATGTTCGGTGCTGATCGGAATGATAGGCTACATCTTAAATCTCATTTTCCCAAATTTTGAATGGGAGAATGTCACCCATATTATCAAGCAAAGTCTACCAGCAATTTTGACGGCCTTGATCGGAGTTGTAGTTACCTGTGGAACGGCATATCTGCTGTTGAGATTTTTCCCAAGCGCCTTGTTTATGGGGAGTTGGCTTGCCTGTGCAATTATTCTATTGCTGCTTTTAACAATGGTGGCGTGGGTGGACAAAAAAGGTCAGCACTTATATCAAGAATTATAGAACGCTATTTATTCATTGCAAAAAGGTGCAAAGTAATGATACAGAAATGGATATTGTGTCCAGTCTGCGGCTCTAAAACAAGGGTACGAATACGAGAAGATACAGTTCTTGAAAACTTCCCATTGTACTGTCCCAAATGCAAGCATGAAACATTGATCTCCGCACGACAACTGAATATATCTGTTATCAAAGAGCCAGACGCACAGACGCAGAGCCGATAATACGCAAGGTAAATTCACTTGTGATTATCGGTTCTTTTTTATTTCAATATACGATGAGAGCCTGCCCCGCCCAATGGGGAAAGAAAAAAACCGTAGCTGGGCAGGTTGATTTTGTGCGCTTACTCTACATACTCTGGCGGCGGTTTTGAGAAATCAGAGCCGCCGTTTCTTTTCACCTATCCTAAACCAACGACGATCTAACACCGTGTAAATCCACGGCGGCATATAGGAGGATTGCCGCCGTGTCTATTTTTGCCTATTTTCACAGCATCCATGACCTGCACCAGCTAAAAAAAGCCTTGCCCCTCCTCCGGGAAGGTATGACTTCCTATCGGTATTATCGTTCCGCCTAAATCAGCAGAATGGTAGGTGTTTTTGTCGCGCCAGTTTCCCATTGCGGGGAGCTGGCGTTTTTTATTGTCGATTTTTCAGGAAAGCTTCTGAAGTATGTCGCTGCCGATCCCCGCCTCCTTTCGATTCACTCGTCAATCGCCCGTGAATTGAAATGGAGGTACATAATGAAGAAAGTCAATCTTAGGGACTTATATCCCGATGTTTATAAAAATGATTACTTTGTAGAAGTAACAGAAGATGTGCTGGAGACGATCCGAGCCGCTGAGCGTGCGGAAGCTGCTTATGACCGGAGGATGTATCGCTATAAGGCGTACTACTCCCTGGACTGCGACAACGGCATTGAAAATGCGATTCTGATGAAGCCCCAGACACCGGAGATGCTTCTGGAGGAAAAACAGTTTCAGGAGCAGGTCTATGCCGCTGTGATGAAGCTGCCGGAGAAACAGGCAAAGAGGATTTATGCCCGATACTATCTGGGAATGACGGTAAATGAAATTGCCGAAGTAGAAGGTGTAGACCCAAGCCGTGTCCGAGACAGTATCCGCCGTGGATTAAAGCAGCTGGCAAAGTATTTTTAGGATAGAATAACAAAGGGTGCAAGGTCTCAAAGTGCTTCTGGCACAGGGCCTTGCGCCCCATTTGCACGCTTGTATTCTTCGAGCAAAGGAAATATAATAAACCATATTGGAGGGAAACTATATGAATTATATGACGCTGAAAGAAGCAAGTGAAAAATGGGGTGTTACCCCAAGGCAGATCAATTATCTGTGTGCCGGTGGGCGTATCCCCGGCGCTGTAAAGATGGCTACCATTTGGCTGATTCCCAAGGATGCAGAGAAACCGGCAGACCGTCGTTTCAAAAATACAAAAAAATAATCTTCTCGTGAGGTTTCTGTGACATTTGGATGCTACACTAAGAATGAAGGAGTGTGATACAATGCGAATTTTAGTAGTCGAGGATGACCGACTTTTGAATAATACCTTGTGCTATAACCTGGATGCTGCGGGCTATGCCGTGGACTCTGCATTGACAAAATCAGTAGCCAGCAACTTTTTGACCAAGCAGGACTATGATTTGATCGTACTGGATGTAAACCTGCCAGATGGGAACGGCTTTGATTTCTGCCGGGAGGTAAAGGAACGCCGGCCGGATACGGCGGTGATCTTCCTGACCGCAAATGATATGGAGAGCGATATGCTCAAAGGATATGAACTGGGTGCAGAGGACTATGTGACCAAGCCATTTCCAATGAGCGTCTTTCAAAAGAAGCTGTCTGTGGTGCTGGGGCGGCTGGCAAAGCAGTCTGGCGGCGGGGATAACTATGAGGACGGCGCACTGTCCATCAATTTCTCGGAAATGACTGCTTCTCTGTCCGGTAAGCCGCTGGTGTTCACTCCATTGGAATACCGGCTTTTGAAAATCATGACCAAAAACCCGCAGAATGTTTTGACCAGGCAGGTGCTTCTTGAAAAACTGTGGGATGCCGATGGGAACTTTGTGGATGAACACGCCCTGACCGCAGCCATCAGCCGGGTGCGGAACAAAATTGAAACGGATGGACACCAGTACATCAAGACAGTGTACGGCATGGGCTATATGTGGATCGGAGGGGCGCTCAAATGAATATGCGAAAACTCTCCATCAACAAAGCCTGCATCCTTTTGGGAACGCTGTTGCTGCTGGCGGTTGGTGCAGTCTGCGCCGCTGTTTATCTGCTGACCCGGAATATAACCGCTGTCCGGTGTGTGTTCCTGTTCAGTCTCTTTGTGCTGCTCTGCGTTATCTTCTTTGTGGCTCTGATCCGCCGGAAGCTGGTCCGGTTTTCCGATGCCTTTTGTGGTCAGATGGATGATATGCTCTCCGGGGATATGCAGCCAAAGCAGACGGTCGAGGAAGAAAGCCTGTTCTATAAAATCAACTACCGGCTGGGGCGGCTGTACGAGGTCATGCAGGAAAATAAAAACAGCATCGCAAAGGAACGGGCTGACCTGCAAGAGCTGATCTCTGACATCTCCCATCAGGTCAAGACCCCGATTGCCAACTTGAAGATGATCAACAACACGCTGCTTGAAAAAGAGGTTCCCCCGCAGAAGCAAAAGGAATTTCTGACAGCCCAGGCCAGCCAGCTTGATAAGCTGGACTTCCTCATGCAAGCCATGATTAAAACCTCCCGCCTGGAAACAGGAGTCATTTCGCTGGAGCAAAAACAGCAGCCGGTTTATGATACCCTTGCCGCTGCCCTGGGCGGGATTTTGCTCAATGCCGAAAAGAAACAAATAGATGTGCAGGTGGAATGCCCGGAGCATTTGGATGCACGCCATGATAGAAAATGGACAAGCGAAGCCCTGTTCAACATTCTGGATAACGCAGTGAAGTACACCCCGACAGGCGGACAGATCCGTGTGTCTGTGGAAGGATGGGAAATGTATGTGAAGATCGACATTGCCGACACCGGCATCGGCATTTCAGAGCAGCACCAGGGAACGATTTTCAAACGGTTTTACCGGGAAGATGCGGTGCATGATGTGGACGGTATTGGAATCGGCCTGTATCTGGCCCGTGAGATTGTGACCTTGCAGGGCGGCTATATCCGGGTGGCGTCCGAGGTCGGGAAAGGCTCAACCTTTTCTGTTTTCCTGCTCCGAAAGTAGAGCAAGCACGCCCCGAAAAAATGAAATGTCACAGGTTCGTGACATTTGGGGCCGAATTTAGCGGAAATTTTTTGTGGCTCGTGACATTTCTGTGAGGTTTGGTCGTTACAATGGGTTTATCAAAAAGAAAGGATGGTGTTCTTTATGAGCATTTTGCAAACGACTGAACTGAAAAAATATTATGGCACAGAGCCGAACATTACCAGAGCCTTGGATGGTGTGACCCTCTCTATCGAAAAGGGTGAATTTGTAGCCATCGTGGGAACCTCCGGCAGCGGTAAATCCACGTTGCTGAACATGATCGGCGGGCTGGATGTACCCACCTCCGGCCAGGTGGTCGTGGATGGCAAGGAGTTGTCCAAACTCAAAGACGAGGAACTGACCGTCTTCCGCAGAAGAAAGATCGGCTTTATCTTCCAGAACTACAATCTGGTGCCGGTGCTGAATGTCTACGAAAACATTGTGCTGCCTGTGGAGCTGGACGGAAACAAGGTAGACAAGAAGTTTATGAACGAAGTCGTTCAGATGCTGGGGCTGAAGGATAAGCTGAACAATATGCCCAATAACCTCTCCGGCGGCCAGCAGCAGCGCGTAGCCATTGCCCGCGCCTTGGTGTCAAAGCCCGCTATTGTTTTGGCTGATGAACCCACCGGCAACCTGGACAGCAAGACCAGCGCCGATGTGCTGGGGCTTCTGAAAACCACAAGCCAGAAATTCCACCAGACCCTCGTGATGATCACCCATAACAGTGAAATCGCCCAGCTTGCCGACCGCATTATTCGGATCGAGGATGGTAAGATTGTGCAGTAAAGGGGGCGGAACTATGAATGACATTCTATTTGGCAATAACAACAAGGCTGTCATCAAAAAACTGGCAAACCGCAGTTTTCACAGTAATAAAATGCGGAATGTAATTGCAGCTATCGCGATAGCCCTGACAACCTTTCTCTTTACGGCAGTCTTGACCATTGGCATGGGTGCCAGTGGAACGCTGGAATACAGCATGGCAAAACTGATGGGGTCATCTGCTGACGCTCTGGTGCAGGGACTTTCCGAGGAGCAGTTTCAGCAGTTAAAAGAAAATGCCATGTTTGAAAAGGTGGGCTGCTGGATACCAGTGGAAATTATGACCAACACAAACCGGCGGGTTGCAGAGGTCGATTATGCCGATCAGAACCAGTTGGAAATTCGGATGCTGACGCCGCACACAGGCTCTGCACCCCAAAAAGCAAATGAGGTTTTGGTTTCTGCCAACATTCTAAAGGATTTGAACATCGAAGAAAAAATTGGGGCAGAAATTCCCATTGAATTGAAGGCCCGTCAAAGTGGTCAGATTTATCATTTTGATATGGTCGTATCCGGTATTTATGACACGCCAAACGAAAAATCTGAATCGGTCATTGTTTCTAAGGCGTTTTTGGAAGAAAATCCAGAGATGATGAGTGATATTACGCAGGGGCGTATTGGTTGTGGCATTTATACAGCCGATGTAGTGATGCGGGATAACTACATGGTGAAGGATCGCATTTCAGAGCTTGTCCGCAATATTGGCGGTAATCCAGACGATGTCAATGCAGCCAATGCGGTTCGCGTTGCCCCTAATCCCATTGTCTCTAATGAAAGCGGCCTTATGATGTGGCTGGTAGCCGGTGTTTTCGGTATTCTGTTCATGTTCTGTGGGTATCTGCTGATTTACAATGTGTTTGAGATTGCTGTAACAAATGATATTCGCCAGTACGGCCTGCTGAGGACTGTGGGAACAACTCCCAGACAAATCAGGTGCTTAGTCAACCGGCAGGCGCTGTACCTGTTCTTGATCGGTACGCCACTCGGTCTGTTTTTTGGCACATTGCTTGGCCGCAGTATTCTGCCTGCTGCACTCCAGATATTTGCGGTTGATTTCAGCGGAGGAAACATTGAGGTCGGCACACTCCCCTATTTGGGGATTATCGCAGGTGCGATTCTGTTCTCAGGACTCACGGTTTATATCAGCACCAGAAAGTCGGTGAAGAAAGCCTCCCGTGTGTCACCTATTGAGGCAATCCGCTATGTAGAGCAGGACATGGTTTCCATAAAGCGAAAAAAGACAGCTTCCGGAGCAGTTATCCCTCGCATGGCGAAGGCCAACCTTCAGCGCAATAAGCGCCGGACAGTCTTTATTGTGATTTCCCTAACTTTGAGCATCGTCCTCCTGAACTCGGTGTTCATAGTTAGTGGTAGCTTTGACGAAGATGCCTATATCGAAAACCAGAGCCGAAGTGATTTCAGAGTATATAGTCCAGGCATTCAGGCGGCGTTTGGAAATGACTTTGGGCATAACAGCACTGTTCCAGAAAAGGCAGTGGAGGAGATCAAGGGACAGCCCGGAGTTACAAGCGAAGTCTACCTATACCGAAACACTTTTGAAGATGACCATATCTCCTGTGACTGGGGAACTCCTTATGTGGTTGATAACACAAATAAAGAGCTGCGAATGATGCCGGAACATCTCAATTTAGGTGTTTACCAAACGGGAACAGAAAGGGACTATGCCGCTCTGACTGCGGATAACCACCCTCTCGGAAATGTGTTTGGCTTTTCGGAAAACTTCTTCGATCAGCTCGACATTATCGAAGGTGAAACTGATTTATCTGTTTTAAAAGACAAACTTTGGAATGGTAACAATGTAATCTTAATGGGCGAATATAACGATCATGGTAACTTTGGTAGTGTGGAAGCCGCCGCTTATCGTGGATTATCTGTTGGAGATACCATTCAATTTTATGAAAATGGAACTCCCACCGAGGAGTTTACCATTATCGCTAAAGCCGCAGCTACTAATGGCGATGTGACTATGACTGGCGGCGGTTCAAATATCTCACAAATAATAGATGGGCCAAAAATCTTCATGGCTGAAAATAAATTCAAGGAGATTTATGAAACTCCTACCTTGTACGGTTTTTTATTTGATGTAGAGGAACAGTACCAGCAGGAGATGGAAACCTATCTGGCGCAGGATACAGATGTTGCCTATACTTCTATCTTGACGATGAAAGCAACTGTTTCCAGTGTAAAAAATGTTGTCCTGCTGATTGGCGGAATGATTGGCGCGGTATTTGCCCTGGTTGGTCTGATCAATTTCATCAATCTGGTTATGACCAATATCGTTACCCGCCGTCATGAATTTGCCATCATGCAAAGTATTGGTATGACGAATCAACAACTCAGAAAGATGATGATTTCTGAAAGTTTCTCCTATGTGCTGCTGGCAGGGATTGTTGGTACACTGGCTGCGGGGGCGCTTGGCATAACATTGGTAAGGGCTTTTGTAGAAAACGGTCCAACCAGTATCATGATGACATTCCAGATAACCTTGCTGCCTGCGCTGATTATGCTGATTCTGTTTTTGGCATTGGCATTTATCGTTCCGGTTGTCGCACTCCGGCTCTTTAATAATCGAAGTGTTGTAGAGCGGCTTCGGGTAAATGAATAACATGAGCAGCCATATCAAGTGAATATTTCCTACGCCGTTGTATGTGGCTGTGGGACACGGAAAACCGGGGGATTTTTCTCCCGGTTTTTCAAATGTCACGAACTTGTGACATTTGGGGCCGAATTTAGCGGAAATTTTTTGTGGCTCGTGACATTTCTGTGAGGTTTGTTCGCTACAATGGGCTTAAGTAAAAGAAAGGATGGTGTTCTCTATGAGCATTTTGCAGACGATTGAACTGAAAAAATACTACGGCACAAAGCCGAATATTACCAAGGCCCTGGATGGTGTGAACCTCTCCGTTGAGGATGGCGAATTTGTAGCGATTGTAGGAACCTCCGGCAGCGGTAAATCCACGCTGCTGAACATGATCGGCGGGCTGGATGTGCCTACCTCCGGCAAGGTCATTGTGGATGGGCGCGACCTCTCTACATTGAAAGACGAGCAGCTTACCATCTTCCGCAGAAGAAAGATTGGCTTCATCTTCCAGAACTACAATCTGGTGCCGGTGCTGAATGTCTTTGAAAACATTGTGCTGCCTGTGGAACTGGACGGAAACAAGGTAGACAAGAAGTTTATGAAAGAAGTGGTGCGGATGCTGGGGCTGGAGGATAAACTGAACAATATGCCCAGCAATCTCTCCGGCGGCCAGCAGCAGCGTGTAGCCATCGCCCGCGCTCTGGTATCGAAGCCTGCTATCGTTCTGGCTGACGAGCCTACCGGCAATCTGGATAGTATGACCAGCAGCGATGTGCTGAGCCTGCTGAAAGTTACCAGCACAAAATTCCACCAGACCCTCGTAATGATTACCCATAATAATGAGATCGCTCAGCTTGCCGACCGTATCATTCGGATCGAGGATGGCAAGATCGTACAGTAAGGGGGTGGGACTATGAATGATATTTTATTTGGCAACAATAATTCCAAAGTGATTACCAAGCTGTCAAAACGCTATTTCAAGAAGAATAAGGTTCGCAATCTGGCTGCGCTGCTGGCAATCATTCTGACTGCTTTCCTGTTTACCTCTATTACTTCCCTGGCGTTCAATATGGCGTCCTCCATCCAGCTCTCTCTGCAAATGCAGAAAGGCAGCAAGGCGGATGGCACTTTAGGATATATGACAGAGGAACAGTACGAGCAGCTTGTAAACAGCGATTTTGTAGACCAGGCAGGCCACCGGCGTATCATTGGCTATGCAAGCAACACTTCCAGCCATTCCATTGAGATCAATTATGCGGACAGTGTGCAGCAGGAGCTGACCTTCTGTGTGCCTACCCACGGAGCTGCACCGGAGAAAGCGAATGAGATCGCCACTACGGATTTGGCGCTGAAGGCGCTGGGTGTAGAACCTGAGATCGGCGCAGAGGTTCCGTTGGAATTTGAACTGCGGGGGAAAACTTATCATTATGATATGGTGCTTTCCGGCTGGTGGGAAGCAAGCAATGACTCTGTGAGCGTTGCGACTGTTTCAGAGCAGTTTATAAAGGAAAACCCCGATGTGGTCCAGAACACTTATGCGGTAGACCATGAAATGTCCGGCGTTACTTTTTCCGATGTCGTGCTGAAGAATAAAGCAAATGTTCAGCAGCAGTTGAATGAGTTCGTTTACTCCATTGGCGGCAATCCAGAGGATATGGGCGCAGACAATTTCATTCTCGCCTCTGAAAATCAAATGTCCCAGGGACTAACTTCATCAGAGTCCATCGTGTTCGCTGTTGTATTTATCCTGATGTTTGTCGTGTGCGGATACCTGTTGATCTACAATATCTTTGATATTTCTGTGATGCAGGATGTTCGTCAATACGGTCTGCTGCGGACGATTGGAACTTCCACACGGCAGATCAAGGGCATTGTGAACCGTCAGGCGGTCTGGCTCACGCTGATCGGACTGCCTATTGGCCTGATTGCTGGTTTCTTTGCCGGTTGGGTGCTGCTTCCTATCGTGACAGAGATCATTAACCTTGAATACTCTATGGTGGGTACATCCGTATCGACCTCGCCTCTGATCTTTGTTATCGCCGCTCTCTTTACAATTTTGACCGTGTCTATCAGCACCCGGAAGCCTGCAAAAAAGGCGGCAAAGATTTCTCCTCTGGAGGCGATCCGCTACACCGAGCAGAACGCCTATAAAAAGAGAAGTGCCAAGCGTACCAATGGAGTAAAGCTGTCCCGCATGGCCTTTTCCAACCTGGGGCGCAATCGTCGGCGTTCAGCGTTCATCATTATTTCCCTGCTTCTGTGCATCGTCCTGTTTAACTCTATCATCATTGTGACGCAAAGCCTTGATGAAGAAAAGTGGGTAAACCGTGTTACCAGAACAGATTTTAATGTCTATAACTCCGCCGCATTTAATGTAATGGAAAGCGTTCAGCACCATGAAGATACACTCTCACAGCAGGCGGTGGATCTGATTGCCGGACAGCCCGGAGTTGAGGATGAACGCTATCTTTACCGAAATACAAAAGACGATAGAAATGTGTTGGTTGACTATGGGTTTGAAGATTTAAGCGGCATAGAGCTATTCCATGAGGAAGAAGGCGTCGTAAATCAAAGCTATCAGGGATATAGCCTGTACACAAGTTCTGATACCGAAAGGCGCTATTTTGGTAATGTGATGGGAGCCTCCGAGAATTTCTGGGCGGATATGCGTATTTTTGAAGGCGAAAAAGATGCCGAAACCTTAACGCAGAAAATGGCTACCGGAGAATATGTCATTATTGGCTGCCCCATCGACAAACTGACGGAGGAACCAAAGAACACTCCGCTGACCGATCAGTTACAGGTCGGGGAGAGCATTTCCTTCTACAAGGATGGGGAACTGGTCAAAACCAGCACCATCCTTGCAAAAGCGATCCTCGTGGGAACGGAAACCGAAACGCCGACAGGCACCACCGCCCAGGCACACATCGCCGCTGATGCTCCTTTTGTATATCTGCCGGACACTGTATTTAAGGAAATCTATGACGCTCCCACGCTGCTGACTTATGGATTCAATGTGGATGAAGCCTTGCAGCCGCAGATGGAAGAATTTTTGAGCAGCTATGTGAGTGAAAATACTTCGGTTGCCTATACTTCCACCAAGCTGTTGAAAGAGCAGCTTGATTCGGTCCGCAGCATGATCCTGGTTATCGGTGGTCTAATCGGCTACATTATGGCCTTTGCAGGTCTGATTAACTTTACCAACATGATTATTACCAACATCATCACCCGCCGCCATGAGTTTGCTACCATGCAGAGCATCGGTATGACCGGCAAGCAGCTTCGCCGTCTGATGGTCTATGAGGGCATCTATTATGCCGCAGGCGCAGACATTATCGGCGGAGCAGTCGCAGCGATCCTGGCAGTCACAGTGCTAAAGAGCGCATTGAATGGCCCTTCCATGTGGTTCTTTACTCTGAATATTACATTGGTTCCCGTTCTGGTCATTGGTGTGCTTTATCTGCTGCTGGCTGCGGTCATTCCGCTAATCGTTCTCCACTTCTTTAACAAGGGAACTGTGGTGGAGCGGCTGAGGACATCGGAGTAACGGCAGAGATTGCTACAATAAATAATCATAAACCTATTGAAAGCCGGGAGGAGGCATTTCCTCTCGGCTTTCCTCAAAAAATTTGAAATCTCACAGATTGGTGAGATTTCAGCTTGTTATTTTGTCGAAATGGCGTATGCCCGTGACATTTCTGTGAGGATTGCCTGTTAAAATAAAAGAAAAGTGAAAAAGTTGCCGCACGATGGCAAAAGAAAAAAAGCCATCGTACAGCGACTATATTGTTATGCACTTTGCAACGGTGGCTTTGAAAAAATCAGAGCCGCCGTTTCCTTTCGTCTATCTAAAATGAACGACGACCCTACACCCTGCAATCTGGTACGGCGGCACATAGGAGGATGCCGCCATGTCAATTTTTGTCATTCACAATAGCCATGAGTTACACCAGCTAAAAAAAGTCTTGCCCCTCCTCCGGGGGAGTATGACTATCTATCAGTATTATCGTTCCATCTAAATCAGCAGAATAGTAGGTATTTTTGTTGCGCCGATTTCCCGTTATGGGGAGTTGGCGTTTTTTGCTGTCGATTTTTCGGGAAGGCGTGCGAAGTATGTCGCTGTCGATCCCCGCCTCCTTTCGATTCACTCGTCAACCGCCCGTGAATCGAAATGGAGGTACATAATGAAGAAAGTCAATCTTAGGGACTTATATCCCGATGTTTATAAAAACGATCACTTTGTAGAAGTAACAGAAGATGTGCTGGAGACGATCCGTGCCGCTGAGCGTGCAGAAGCTGCTTATGACCGGAGGATGTATCGCTATAAAGCGCATTACTCCCTGGACTGTGATAACGGCATTGAAAATGCGATCCTGATGAAGCCCCAGACGCCGGAAATGCTCCTGGAGGAAAAGCAGCTGCGGGAGCAGCTCTACGCCGCAGTGATGGCTCTGCCGGAGAAGCAGGCCAAGCGGATCTATGCTCGGTATTACCTGGGTATGCGTGTGAGCGAGATAGCAGTAGCGGAGGATGTAGACCCAAGCCGTGTCCGTGACAGCATCCGGCGTGGTCTGAAGCAGCTGGCAAAGTATTTTTGAAAAAGTTTCGTTTGGTGCGCTCGTTTTTTGCTCTTTTTGTCAGAGTTAATAAGAAGGACAAGTTTTCCCTCTTCAACAGCACTTTGACAATTTCATAGACAGCATAACAGGTACATAACCCGTGTACGAGCGAGTGTGGAACGCCGCGAAGATAGAGCAGTCAGGGAGGTGATGAACAAAGCTGCTTTGGAGCGATCTACGATTCCACAAAACGGATGGTGGCAGATTCGGCGCGAGGACTGCACGGGGGCTTAAAGATACTTCCTCACGGCCTCCTAAAGACTTGGGGGGAACCCTGCGGCGCACGAGTAAAACGACGCTGCGGAGTTATGACAACCGCGCCAGCGGAGACCTGCTATGTTCCCAGCGTCAGGGGGCGTGGCAAATATGACGAGTAATCCGAACAGAATAACAGTAGCCGCACCAGGTTTTTATCCGAAGATTTTTTTCAGACTGGTGCGGCTGTTTAAGTATTAAGATATTAAGGAGGCGAGAGTGATGTTTGAAAAATTCCATCGAGGTGACATATATTCGGCTGATTTAAGTCCTGGTATTGGCTCCGAACAAAGTGGCTCTCGTCCTGTACTCATTCTTCAAAACAATGTGGGAAATTGTTTCAGTCCTACGATTATTATTGCAGCAATTACCAGTGTAAGTAAAAAAAGCAGAAAGTTCCCCACGCATTACCACTTAAACGACAGATGCGGTTTGATGAAACCATCTGTTGTTATGCTGGAACAGATCAGAACAATCGACAAGTCGAGGTTAAAAAACTATATTGGTCATCTAAACAAGGATGACATGGAAAACATAAACAAGACGCTCTTGTGCAGTCTGGGGATTACATAAAAGTGCCGAAAGGTCGTATCATTTTCAGGCTGTGCAAGTAGAGTTATAATTTCGTTAGGAATTGCGGAGGTGATTCTGAATGGAGAATATCCAGAATAAAAGCGCATTGATTCCTTCAGATGAAATCCGATCAGAAGAACTTCTGGCGGAACAAAAATTTGAAGCGTTTATCACTTCGCTGGCACATATCATCGAGAAATATGGTATGAGAGTGCTGGGCGAGGTTGACGGAGCTGCGTGAGAATCGCAGCTTTACATAGGATATTTTCCAAAAGTAAATTTTGGAGGTATGAATTATGAACCGATATGGAAAACGCTGTGTTTTGTATCCGAGGGTCAGCACAGAGATGCAAGTGGACGGATACAGCCTGGAAGGTCAAAAAAATATGCTGACACGATTTGCGGATCGTGAGGAAATGATCGTTGTTGATACTTATGAAGATGCCGGTAAATCCGGTAAATCCATTGAGGGACGGCCTGCCTTTCAAAAAATGCTCAGAGATATTGAGGATGGCTTGGACATTGACTATATTTTAGTGTATAAGCTGTCACGGTTTGGCCGTAATGCAGCAGATATACTTAACTCTTTGGAGCTGGTTCAATCTTATGGTGTAAATCTGATTTGCATAGAAGAAGGGATTGATTCCTCTCAGACAAGCGGAAAACTTTTGATTTCTGTACTATCTGCTGTGGCTGAAATTGAGCGTGAGAATATTATCGAGCAGACGATGAACGGGCGGCGCGAAAAGGCACGGCAAGGTGGATGGAATGGTGGCTTTGCTCCCTACGGATATACACTGGAAGATAACAAGCTGATGATTGAAGAAACAGAGGCTGTGGCAATACGGAAGATTTTTGAATTATATACTTCATCGGAAATCGGTTTGGGTGGTATTGCGAATCAGTTGAACTTACAAGGTATACGGAAAATTCCGAGGCAGAATGGCACATTAGAGGATTGGACAGGACATTTTATTAAACTGATATTGGATAACCCGGTTTATTGCGGTAAAATTGCTTATGGACGGAGAACGAAGGAAAAAGTCAAAGGCACAAAAAACGATTACCAGATGAAAAGAAATGACGATTACATTCTGACAGAGGGACAGCATAAAGGAATCGTTAGTGAGGAGGTATGGGAAAAGGCTCATGCCAAGCGTCTTAGAACCGGAGTAAAGCAACCGTCAAAAATTGGGCGGGATCGAGTTCATTTGTTATCCGGTCTGCTGAAATGCCCGGTTTGTGGAAGCCCCATGTATACGAATAAACACGCATGGACAAATAAAGATGGCACTTACAAAGAAATTTACTATTATGTATGTAGTCGGAATAGGATGGTCCGGGGTAAGCATTGTGAATATAAGGCAATGCTGAAAAAGACCGATATTGAACCGATGGTCATTGAGGCAATTCGTGAGATCGTAAGGAATGAGGAATATGCCCAGGCCATTAAAAAACGGATTGGCGTTCAGATTGACACGAAATCAGTGGATAAGGAACTGGAGGGTTATCAGGCAAAGCTGAAGGAAGTTGATCTGAATAAAACAAGATTGGAACGGGAAATTGACAGTCTCCCTGCTGATGCAAAATACCGGGAACGAAAGCTCCATGATATGACCTTGCGGTTAGATTCCCTATATGATGTCATTGTTGAGCTGGAGGAAAAAATCGAAGATGCCAGACTTCGGCGAGATGCAATTAAGCAGCAGGCAATTACTCTTGAGAATATTTACAAAATCATGGTGAATTTCGACTGCGTTTATAATATAATAAATGACGAAGAAAAGAGAAATGTGGTCACAGCCTTGATTAAGGAAATTGAAATTTACAGGAATGACGAGTCTGAATATCCGCTAAAGCGGATTGGTCTGAATTTTCCGGTGTTCAAGGATGGCGGGGAAGTTACGGAGCTTTTGTGGGACAAAGGGAATACCGTTGAGACGGTAGTTCTTTTGTCCCAACAAAAACCGGATGACACGATAGAGATCGACTTAGACTTAGATGAGCTGGATGCAACTAGTGCAGAGACGAAAGCGACCTATCAGGAAATCAAAGATTATGTGTTGAAAGAATTTGGCTTGAAGGTTTCAAGTTTATATATTTCTCAGGTAAAACGCAAATGTGGAATTGAAGTGGGAGAAAACTATAATCTTCCAAAATCAGAAAATGCAAGAGTTCCACAATGTCCGAAAGAGAAAGAAGATGCTATCAAGGCTGCCCTGAAATATTATGCGATGATCTAAGGACATCGCTGATTTCAAGGAGGAATAACACATGAAAAGCACATTTGAAAAAATGGGTGGAACCTACACACTTGGCGCAGACGGAATTTACTATCCGAATCTTGTCAGTACAGATGAAGAACCGCATTATGGGAAATATGGAATGATGCGGAAAACATATCTGAAAGAGTATCGTCCGGCAATGTATTCACTGTATATGTTGGAAGACAGACTGGTGGAACATCTGAATCTTGTGGACGATGAAGCACAGGAGAGAATGGTTATTCTGGTACGTCAGATGATGGAGAGACAGGGCATTGCGGAAGAATTGAAAGCTCGTGACCAGATGGTGTGGGTTGGAGCTGTAAATAACATCCGGAATGCAGCGGAAGAGATTGTGTTAAAAGAATTAGTGTATATTTAAGGTAATGGAAAGCTCCTTCGGGAGCTTTTCGCTGTTTGGAAGAGATTATATAGAAAATGGGTTAAGAAGATGGTATTATTAAAGCAGCGGGATTTTTTATTATAGTATCTAAAATGTTTTATTCATTACAAGAAAATGGAATTGATGAATGCCATTAAACTTCCTAATAGAAATAGAATCTTTCGATATTCTGAATTGGAAAATTTGATAAGTACAGATTAGAGCACGTGTAGATGTAATAAGAGAACGAAAGGAGAAATATGGGAAAAAGCACAAAGAAGAAAAACAAAAAGGTTACAGCTCCAAAAGCAAATATTCAGGAATTAAGTATTTCTAGGGATGGTGGACAAATTGCACTCAGGGGGTATTCATATCAATTTTTGTATTCGTGTTATTTAATTCTTTCGTCATCAAATCCAAGCAATTTTTTCCAGCTTGAGGGGATTGAAGATATTGATTGTATCATGCAGAAAAATGGTAGTAATGATATTACTCATATACAGTTGAAATATTCTGTCAACAAACAGGATGCCAGCTTTTTAACTGATGTGCTCAAAAATTTTCTTGAAGCATATTTGCTGGATCAAAATAGATTTTTTAAGCTTGTTTATGATTTTCCTGTTGCAAAAGGCCATCTAAGTAAGATATTTGCATCTAAGTTAGACGAAAAATCACGCACCTATTGGGCTGGCGTGATTTCAAATATCAAGAAAAACAATCCTTCTTGGAATTGGTCTGTTTATGATTTCGATAAATTTATTTCACATCTGTCATTTGAGAAGATTGAAAAATCTATACTTGCTACTGAAATTGAAAAAACCTTAATTAGTGTCTGCTGATTAAGCAGCTATCTGTAACTTCCAACTCTTATATCTGTTCCGGTCATACCAGAATCGGAACAGATGCAAAAGAGCACAAAGTATTCGCCTCTGAATCCTGAAC
>OAUH01000537.1_pt1 | contig 22595 bp, 15 predicted proteins | sample 1495121 | NCBI WGS metagenome assembly OAUH01 (sample SAMEA2580006, study PRJEB22360) | human gut metagenome | reverse complement strand
TGCAACAACTACCCCCCCCCTGCTGTGGGTGGGCGCTGCAGCCGGTGAGCCCGCCTGCATCGCCACGGTGCTGCGCAACAACCTGCGCTACGACAACTACGAGATCCTGGAGAACGACTACGGCATCTCGCTGCGTGAGCTTGTCGCCTTTGCCGATGCCACCTACACCGCCGGTGAGTCCATCACCCCGCTGATCAAGGCCATAAACGTGCTGCTCTTTAAGCTCGAGGGCCAGATTATCCAGCGCCACCCCGAGTTCGATATGACCGACCGCCTGTTACTCGACAAGATCGACCACGACACCGGCACAGTCACGCTCGCCGACGGCAGCGTGTGGCCGCTCACGACCAACGACTTCCCCACCGTCGACCCGGCGGACCCCTACACGCTCACGTCTCAGGAGCAGCACATCATCGACAAGCTCGTGTCAGAGTTTGTCACCGCCGATCACCTGCATCGCCATATCGATTTCCTCTATTCCCACGGCTCGATGTACAAGGTCGCCAACGGCAACCTGCTGTTCCATGGCTGCGTTCCGCTCAACGAAGACGGCACCTTTAGCAGCATGAACTGTCTGGGCACCTGGCACGCTGGCCGCGATTATCTCGATTTTTGCGACCACATCGCCCGCCGCGCCTGGCGCGTGGGCGACTGCGACGCCCTCGACTGGATGTGGTACCTGTGGATTGGCTTCAATTCACCCGCCAGCGGACGCTTAGTGCGTACCTTTGAGCGCGCCTATATCGCCGATAGGAGCACCTGGGTCGAGCCGATGGACCCGTACTTTACGCTTACCAAGTCGCCCTCGGTCTGCGATGATATCATGCGCGAGTTTGGCGTCGCGCCCATGGCATGCTCGCCGACCGGCCACATCATCAACGGCCACACGCCCGTTAAAACCACCAAGGGCGAGCAGCCCATCCGCGCCGAGGGCAAGCTGCTGGTCATCGATGGCGGCTTCTGCCGCGCTTACCATCCCAAGACGGGCATCGCCGGCTATACGCTCATCTCGAGCTCGCGCGGCTGCCGCCTCAAGTCGCACCGGGCCTTTACGACGGTTGCCGAGGCACTCACGCGCAACGTGGACATCGAAAGCGAGACCAACCGTTTTGACCAAGCAGACCGTCGCCGCATGGTGAGCGACACCGATACTGGCGCCAAGATTCGCAGCCAGATCCAGGATCTGCGCCAGCTGCTCGATGCATATAGAAACGGTGCTATCGAAGAGCGCGTCTAGCCCCACCCGCGGGGATTGGCTAAACTTGCTGAGTTTGTCATCCCCACGGCGTCCCCGCGCCACCCTAAGGCAGGTACCATGCAAAAGCTCCTTGCGCAGATCATGAAATTTGGCGTCGTCGGTGTCATTGCCACGGTTATCGACTTTGGCATTATGAATCTGCTCCACTACGGTCTGGGCCTCAACATCCTAATCGCCAACACCAGCGGCTTTATCATCTCACTCATCTTTAACTACCTCGCAAGCATGAAGTACGTGTTTGCGCACAAGGAAGGCATGAGCCGCCGCCGCGAGTTCATCATCTTTGTCGTGCTGTCCGTGATCGGTTTGGTGCTCAACGACGGCATCGTGCTGGCGCTCAACGCCGGCCTGGGACTCGAGGCCAATATCGCCAAGATCTGCGCCACCGCGCTTGTCATGGTCTACAACTTTGTGACCCGAAAAATCTTCCTGGAGGGCGACGAGACCAAGTAGCTCGAAACCCCTGCAGCATTACGGCGCCCACGGACGACGTGCACTCAGCGCAGTATCGTCCGTGGGTGCCGCTCGTTTACGGGCAAATTTTCAACGTTTGCGGATTAGCTCTTGAAAATTTGGCGAGTTCATATAGTTCTTGGCAAAGACCTTACGTTTCCCTTGTAAAAGCTCTAAAGTATCCTCTGCTCGATTCATCAACGCATTGGATGTGATTACGTGCGCAAGGCGCTGGCACAACCTCATACCAAGCAGTTCCTCAAGTTTGCTGTCGTGGGTCTTATCTCCTTTGGCATCGACTGGGGCATGCTCATTGCGCTCGTCGAGCTGTTCCACCTCGACTTTTTGATGAGCACCACGGTTTCGTTTATCACGTCCGTCGTGGTCAACTACTGGCTCAGCATGAAGTACGTGTTCGACCACCGCGAAGGCATGAGCCGCAAGCGCGAGTTCACGATCTTCACCATCCTGTCGGTGATCGGCCTGGGCCTCAACGACCTGTATATGTTTGTGGGCGTCACGTTTTTGAGCATCGGCTACCAAGCCATGAAGGCCATCGCCACGTTCCTTGTCACCTGGTACAACTACTTCAGCCGTCGCTTCTTCCTCGAGGGCGCACGGTCGTAGTCGATTCACTATTTGCTTGAATGTATAACCGGTTGGAATTCCCGTTCCAACCGGTTTTTTGTTTGCAGAGAGACCCGGCGACCCAGTCCCATTCGCATGAAAAACGGGCGGTCCGGATGTTGGCCCGAACCGCCCGTCTGGCGCGCTATGTCGAGGCCTCTAGCCCGTTACGTAATACCAAACGACGTTGTCGTCATTGGAGAGAACGTAGTTACTGCAGGCCGTCATGGGCGTTGTGCCGTTGACGGAGTACATCCAGCCGCTCGTGCCGCCGTACTGTTTCTCGGCCAAACCACCAATCGCGGAAACATACGTGCCGTACGACGAGCCGTGTGCGTTGACAGAAAGGCCTAGCGCGCACAGGGCATCGTAAACGGTGGCGCCTTCGTTAAAGGTAAAGGTGCCGCCAGAGGACACAGGATTGCCCACAGCGCTCGATGTGACCGAAACCGTCACCGTAACGTAGCTGGACTCCTGTGAGCCGCTTTGGCTGCCCGAGGAGGCGTTTCCACCATTAGAGGACGAGGCTCCATCAGACGACTGGCCACCGCCCGAAGAAGCACCGCCAGACGCATTGGAAGTATCACCGGCTCCCGTATTTTGGGCAGCGGATTTATCGCCAGACTTCTTGCCGCCCCGGTCCTCGGACTTCTTGCTATCCGAGTTTTTGTCCGATTCCTTGTTTGAAGACTCGGAATCGTCCTTGGCGTCGTTCGAACCCTTGGGCTCGTCTTTTGCATCATTCGAAGATTTGGAATCCTTGGAACTGGCCTCGCCCGAAGCGGCAGACGAGCCAGACCCCTTGGTGTCCTTGGCGACGACGCTCTCCCCCGTCACGGTCTGAACGATCCAGTCAATGGACCAGGCGCCGCTCTCGGAAGGATGGACGAAGCCCAGCGAGACGACGATCAGAATGGTGTACGCGGCAGCAAGAACGCCAAGGAGCGCCTTGCGACGAGAGGCGGACGCCGCCGAAGCGGCGCCCTTTTGCTTTGGATCATCGAGCTGGATAAACGAGGAGTCGGGCTGTTGCCCGCTGGTCTCCTTGGGCTTATCGGGCATTACCGTCACCCTTGCCGCGCTTGGTCAGCACGAAGACGGCGATGAGCGCGAGGCCAATCACGCCGGCGGCGATGCCAACGATGGCGAGCGGATTGGTGCCAGTCTCCTGCTCGGAAGCACTAGAGGACTTCTTAGCAGTGGTCGTGGAAACAGCACCCGTATCGGACTTGGAATCGGACTTCTTGTCGGACTTCTTGTCGGACTTGCCGTCCTTCCTGTCAGACTTCCTGTCAGACTTCTTGTCAGACTTCTTCTCGTCCTTCTTATCGGACTTATCGGAGTCCTTCTTGTCGGACTTGTTGTCCCTGGTCTCGGTCTTGGTCGACACCGTCGTCTTGGTCACCGGCTTCTGGCCCGGGGCAATAGCGCCGCCCTTCGAGCCGGAGCCAGAACCAGCGCCAGCGCCAGTGCCGGAACCAGTACCGGTACTAGAACCGCCGCCGCCATTCGAACCAACGCCGCCATTGCCGCCATTGGAGCCTGAACCGCCATTACCGCCAGGGTTAACGGCATTCTTGGTCCACTTGGCATACAACGTCAGGTCGGCCGTCACCGGCGTACTGAAGTCATACGCCTGCGTGCAAGCCTCATCGGTATACCAACCGCCGAAAGTGTAGCCATCGCGCGTCGGATCGACCGGCTTGACCAGCTTGCCATCGGCCGTAGCAACAAACTTAGTGTCGCAAGCAGACCCGCCGTTGGAGTTAAAGGCAACCGTCCAAGACTCGACAGCTCCAAGTTTAAACAGCGTGCCCGAATCATTAATGTAGTAGAGATTGCCAGAAGCATCGGCAATGACCGGAGAGTCACAGTACTGGTAATGGCCAGCCGCATCATAAATCTGCGTCGCCTCTGCATCGCCGAGCGTATAGCGATACACGCCACCACCAGCAGAGTAGTTGACGTAATCCTTGCTATCCGCGCTGTTAACGGTGAAGTACACATAGGTCTTGCCGCCCTGAACACTCACCAGCGGAGTAGCAGCAATACCGTTGAGGCCAGCCGGCAGCGCCTTGCCGTCGGCAGCAGCGACCATCGTGGTCTTACCCGTCTTCAGGTTATAGAGAACCAGAGCAGAGCCAGTAGCCGTCTGTCCGCCGACAATCAGATTGTCACCAGACACCGCAGGGGCGCTCAGATTATTCGTAAGGCCCAGATCAACCGTCTTCTGTTCACTCAGCACGCCCTTCGCCGAAAGCGAAATCACATGGAGCTTTCCGTCGTGCGTCATCTGATAGAAGGTCGAACCATTGGACGGATCGGCAATGCAATCGGCATTTGCGACAGCGCCGAGCTTCATGGTCGAAACGACATCGCCCGTCGTCTTATCAATGCACTTAAGCGTACCCGCGCTCGTAGGAACGATGGCATACTTATCCGTCAAAGCCGCACCAGTCCAGTAATAGCCCTCGGCAGGGTCGATGTTCTGCCAAGAAACTTCGCCCGTGGCAATCTTAATGCGCGCAAAGGAGCCGTTGCCGTAGGTCGCGTTGTAATTCTCGTCATACGAAATATCGACCGAGCCTACATAGACGTACTCGCCGTCCGAAACGACGGTGCAGGAGCTCTGCGTCAAGTCCGTCAAACCAGGCGTCAGCCACTTGCAGATCAGCTTGTCTGCAGTAATCGCCTGGACCGCACCGCCGTTGAGCGGAACGATGATAAGGCCATTGGTATAGATCGGACGAGAGGTATAGCTCACCTTGGAGGCAAGCGGCGCAGAGGCAACCTTTTTGCCCGTGGACGAATCGATCTTGATGAGCTCGTTCTCGGTCGCGATGTACACAAAGCCGTTGGCGATGACAGGTTCGCTGCAGTTGGCATACTGCTGACCAGACTCGGCCTTCCAATCGAAGGCCCACTTAAGACCGGCGGCCTGCGCAGGCGTCTTGGCATCCGTTACGGTCGAACCGTTGCCACTGTTGCCGTAGCCGGCCCACTCGGCATCCCAATCAGGAGTCGTCGCACTCGGGTCCACGACAACCTTGTCGGGATCGGGCATGGGCGAATCGTCGGTGGTATAGGCAAGCGTGACCTTATCGCCGCTCTTGAGCGTAATCTGATTGGCGCAGAGTAAGGAGGGCTCTCCATTGATATACAGGTGCCAATATTTATTGGTCGCAGCATCATAACCGTACGACTTGTCTTCGAACGGCGATTTGATGGAATTGAGGAACCAGTACTCGCCACTCTGGGAGCCGTTGTACGTAACGCCCTTGGCCTTCAGAACCGTCTCAATAAGGTTCTGGGCAGTAGAGCCTTCAGGCAAAGAAACACTGCTTGCCGAGCCCCAGCGAGTATTGTTGCCGTTGACATCGGGACCGATAACATCGGCGGATCCAAGCACCTGACCGGGGAGGGCATCGGCGTCAGCACCATACATAAAGGTGACGGCGTCACCCTCCTGGAGCTTGTAGGCACCGGCGCCAACGTCGGCGAACTTGCCATTTACGTAGAAGCGCCAATAGCTCTTGGTCGCAGCATCCCAGCCATAGGACTTACTGTCGAACGGCGAAGTAATACCGTTGAGGAACCAGCCCCAAGACGATTCGCTAGCATCGAGCTTAAGGCCGGTCTGCTCAAGGAGATCCTTGGCAGTAGAGCCCGCCTTGAGACTCGTCTGACCCGTCGAAGCCCAAACCTGTTGCTTGCCGTCCTTGTCCTTACCGAGAACCTGAACAGAAGCATGGACAGAATCGGACGGCAACTGGTCGCCCCAGCCACCGTAGAACCACGTGACGGTATCGCCGGCATGGATGGTGACATTGTCCGCCGTATAGTCACTCGACTTGCCGTTGATAAACAGCTGCCAATAGGTCGAATAATCTTGGGGCGTACCCAGCTCAACACCGTTGTACTTAAGACTCAGAATGAAGGAGCCCGCAGCAACGGCGTCAATATCATTCGCCTCGAGCGCGACCTTCGTAAGGTCAAGCGCGCTCGAGCCGGACGTCACCACATACTGCGCGTTATCGACCCAAGTCTGAGTCTTGCCCTGGGCATCGCGACCAATGACGGTCACATTTGCGGCAACCTGGTCCTTAACGACAGGGGACGAGCTACCAGCCGTATAGGCAAACTCAATCTTCTGCCCCTGGGTGAGCTTGACGCTGCTCGCGCCAACCGAGGAAGACGCGCCGTCGACGAACAGCTGCCAGAAGGCATAAGTCGTCGGATCGTAGGCAAGCGTGCGACCATCGCTCGGAGATGTGATGCTTTTGAGGTAGAAGCCGTATGCCGTGTTCGGTTCGTAATCCGCTTTAAAGCCCGTCTTCTGCTGCAGCTTAACGAAGGCATCCGCAGCCGTCGCGCCCTCGTCGAGCTTGAGCTGCGTAGGTGCCACCCAGGTCTGAGCCTTGCCGTCAGCATCGGTGCCGATAATCGAGAACGAGACCTCGACCTGCTTCTTGGCGACATCGCCGGTTTCTGTCGGGTTCTCTGTCTGAACGGCAGCCGCGGCGGCAGATCCCGCTTGGCCAGCGGATGCCGTCGAAGACTGCTCGCTCGTGGCAGGGCTCTCCCCCGTCGCCGAGCCTTCGCCGCCAGTTGCTGCCTCTGCTATGGCTGCACTAGCTGCAGGCGCGCCCTCGGAATCCGAAACCTCGGCGCCGCTCTGCTCAGCGGTACCGCCCGCAAGCGCTGCGTCCTCGCCCGGCGTCGCAGCCTGAGCCACAGCCTCGGCAATGCCCTCGGCGCCCTCGGCCCACAGCTGAGCCGGCGTGGTGCCAAAGGCCATCGCGAAGGCCAGGAATGCCACCAGGCCGCGCTTGGCTACACCGCGTGCAATCGCGCCACGGCGATGCGAGACGCGCTGGCGCTCGTCCTCAAACATATCCATTTGTCTCCTACTGTCTGTACTTGGAGCGTTGCCTTGAGACTGCCCCACGTCATCGCGCATGTTGCGCTCGAGTTCCCCCATCGGGGTCCCCCTTCCCTCCAGAGCCCTATGCACACCGGCGGCAAAAGCCGCAGCCGCATGCAAGACGGGAGGCGATCCGACTTAACCTTAACGACTCGGGCACGTCGTCCGATCTGCGACGCGAGCATCCCGAGCCAAGAGGAATTACGGTTACTGGTACAGCTGGGGACTTGCACCCCGATTCTCCCAAATGCGCAGGATAACCGCGCATTCGTGCGTCTCCGCACCACCATCTAGGCCATCGATTATTACCGTCAAAATGGTATCACGCAAAAGCGCCTCGCACGCAGGCGAAGCCCAAGGTAAAAGCTATTGTTTGCGATAGGAAAATGCGGTGACGGCCGCAGCCTCTAGTGCTTGCCGCCGTGACTGTTGAGCCAGATATTGCGGCCCAGCATAAGCGCCAGCACCAGCGCGCTCACGTAGCCCATAAAGCCAATGACCGGGATACCAAACACAACCGGCTCGATGCGCGCGTAGTACACCACCGACGAACCGATAAACAGACCGGCGATCACAATTGCCATCGACATGCGGTCGATAATCCCACCTAGCTGTCGCAGCGCCTTATCGCTGCTCATGATCTGCGTGTTTACCTTAAGCTGGCCGCGCGTAAGCATACGCGAAGCCAAGCCCAGATACTCGGCCGCCTCGAGCGAGCCCTTCGCCGCGCGATAACTGCTCGCTGCAAAGTCGCGGCTCATCTCGCGCATGCGCGCATAGGTGCTTTTCTCGTTTTTAATATGCGTCTGGATGATCTGGATCATGTTGACGTTGGGCATGTACTCGGTCAACAGGCCCTCGAGCGTCACCATGCCGCGGGCGAACATCGTCACCACGCTCGGCAGCTCAACGTCATTTTTGCGCGCGAGGTTTAACAGCGAGGTCAAAAACTCGCCGATATCCAGGTCTTTAAGGTCGAGCCCGGCAAAGTCGGCAACAATAAAGTCCAAGTCGGACAAAAAGGCCGAATGGTCAAGCTCGGCCGAATCGCCGCGCGTCACGGCAAAGCGCATGAGCGAATCCTTGAGCTTTGGCACGTCGCCCTCGGCCACGGCAAAGATCATATCCTTGACGATGCCACGGTCGTGGCTCGACATGCGTCCGACCATGCCCAAGTCGATAAAGTAGACAATTCCGTCTTTGAGGATGATGTTTCCCGCATGCGGGTCGGCATGGAAAAAGCCGTCGTCGAGCACCTGCGTCGAATAGTCCTCGACGATTGCGGCACCGATCTTTTCCAAGTCATAGCCCTCGGCCACTAAGCGTTCAGGATCGGCGATCGAAATGCCGTCGACGTAATCCATAACCACCACGTGCTCGGTGCACAGGTCCAGATAGGATTTAGGGCACGTCACGCCATGAACGCTCTTATGGAACTCGTAGAAGTCGTTGAGGTTTTTGGCCTCGGCCAAAAAGTTGGTCTCCTCGCGAAACGAGGTCCACAACTCCTCGACTACGCCGTGCAGGTCAACGAATTGATCGGTGTTGACGAACTTGGAAACAATGCGCACCACCGAGCGGATGATATCGATGTCCTGCGCCATAACCTGCTGCGCACCGGGGCGCTGCACCTTGACGGCTACGTCCTCGCCCGTCACCAGACGAGCGCGGTGCACCTGCGCGAGCGATGCGCTACCAAGCGGATTGGGGTCGATCGCATCGAACATCTCCCCCAGGCGCAGGCCGTATTCCTCTTCCAAGCAGCGGAGCACTACCTCGTACGGCACCGGCTCCACGTCGGAGCGCAAGCGGCGCAGCTCATCGCAAAAGCGTTGCGGCAGAATCTCGGACCGGTTGGCCAGAATCTGCCCCATCTTGACGAACATGGGGCCGAGCTCCTCGAGCAGGCGGCGCAAGCGAACCGGCGTGAGGTTATCCCACACACGGTACTTTTTGACCAAGCGAACAATCTGCCCAATGCGTTCGCGACGACCCGCCGGTGTGAGCTGATATTCCTCGTCCGGCGCCATCGCGTCGGGCTCCTCGGGGACCATATCGACAGCGCGCGGCTTTTTGCGAGCGCCCGAGACGGCGGCATCAACCTCATCGACAACCGCCGCCTCGTCACCCAGGGGATCTAGTTTGTTGTAATCGGTGGTGGAATCTGCCATCTGCGCTGCTACTCGGCCTCTTCGGTATCCTTCGCATTGTCGGGCTCAACGGACTCGACGGGCACCGAGGTCACGTTGTCCTCGACCGAATCGACGATGTCGCGCACGTGGGCCAGGAAGGCCGTGCGCTCGGACGCGGTCATAACGCGGACGCGAGCAAGGATGAGCTCATCGAGCACGCGCTGGGCCGCGGTCTCGCCCTGCATGCCCAGACGCTCGGTCAGATCGGAGATGGTACCGCCGGCCTGCTCGAACATGTCGGACACACTGCGGGCGATATCGGGAGCGCCGGCGTCCTTGCGAACCTGCTCGCCCTTGGTATTAAGGTCGTCGAGAACCTTCTTGCCGCCTTCGACAGCAACGGCGGCAGCGCCAAAGCCCACGTTAATGGCGCCGTTAACAAGCTGATCGAGTTTCATAACCATGGTTGTCTCCAATCACAAACAACTGCATTGGCGTTCTTGTACCCAAGATTGAGCGAAAGCGACAAAGCGTTTTAGCGCTATTCAATCGACGGGAAATCCCTACCTCACGTTGTCGTTCATCGCGAAAGAGTTCTTCATGGCGCAGCTCGTGGTGTAGAGCACCTTGCCCAGTAGAGCATCGGTCTCCACGCGAACACGCTCGGCAAAGGCCTCATTGGCGCGTGCAAGCTCGGCAGGTACCTCGGCCTCGGGCAGAGCGGCTACGGCAGCATCGACGTCATGGATCTGCTTGTGGCCCATGCCACCGACCTTCTCCTGATAGTCCTCCACAGCGCGGCCGCACTCATGGAAACGGACGTCGGCCAGGGCGCCGATCAGGCGGTTGGCCCAGTAGAAGTTTTCGGACGTCACGCGAGCCTGCGTGTCGGCATAGTACTCGGGCATGGTCTCGACGTTGGCGTACAGAGGGACCAGCGCGTTAAACGAGTTGGAGCCAAAGGCCATCCACTGCACGGCGCGATACGCCGGCTGCGCATAGGGGCGCAGCTGCAACACGGCGAGCTGGCTGTTGCGGTTGATGCCGATGGGGCGATAGGCACCACGCGTAGCGGGCGTGCCCTTGCTGCCGTAGCAGTCGTACTCCGTGCCCTGGTAGTGGCTCGAGAGCACGTACTTGATGTCCTCGATGGTCACCTTGCGCTCGGGCACGCGGCTCCAGGGGATATCGTCGCTCTCGGGCGTGTAGTCGGCGTCGGGGCCATCCCACACGTCGCTGGGGTTGAGGCAGCGCTGCATGTACCAGGCGCGCGGCGTGTTGTAGACATGGTCGCTGTCGCTGTGCGAGCCAAAGGCCTCGCGCGGGTTAAAGACGGCAGCCGGGCCGTCGCTCTCGACGCCCAGCGTCAGGTCCAGATGCCACTCGGCCATCCAGGCGCGCAGGTCGGCGGAGCACATATGGTCGGCCTGGGCGCCCTCGGCGTCATCCAGGTCAAAGCTGTCGATGCCCAGCTGGTTGGGCATGGTCACATAGGCGTCGTCAGGCACGCGCTTGGCGATCCAGTGGTGACCGCCGATGGTCTCGAGCCACCAGATCTCGTCCACGTCGCTAAAGGCGATGCCGTTGTTCTCGTAAGTGCCGTAGCGCTCGAGCAGGTCGCCCAAGATACGCACGCCGTCGCGGGCGGACTTGGCATACGGCAGCACCAGGGTCACCATGTCCTCCTCGCCCAGGCCACCGGGCTGCGCCGGCACATAGCCGTCCTCACCCTCGTTGCCCTTGGCGGGCACGTAGTCCACGAGCGGATCGGCGCCGCGGACGCGCTCGTTGGTGGTAAGCGTCTCGGTTGCGGACATGCCAACATTGAGCTCGTTGAAACCGGCCTCGGCCCAGATACCGTGGCCCGGGACAACATCGGGGACGCTCGTATAGCGCATGGGGTTATCGGGCAGCTCAACGGTCAGGTGGCTCAGGACGCTCGTGTAGACACGCGGCTGCTCGTCGGGATGCACTACGCGCATGCGCTTGGGCTCAAATACCCCGTTGGACGAGTCCTCGTTACGCGCGACCAGGGTCGACCCGTCGTAGCTTGCGTTTTTACCGACCAGAATCGTTGTGCACGGCATGCGCATCCTCCTTGAGCGAAGAAATCAAACGGCAACAGTGTATCGCTTCGGCGCAGAAAGGGCGAAACCACGGCCTCGGCAGCCCCCGTGGTCAAAAAATGCCAAATATGAGTACTGTCACAAATTTAGTGGCAGCAAATTGCACTGTAACGAGTGCCGAAAATCCCCATTTGCCCAAAAGCAAGACAACGTTATTCCCCATAAGTTCAATAAAATAGGCTTCCTAACGATAATGGATACCGTTAGGAAGCCAAAAAGACGTAAGACATATGTGACTATCTTGGCAACAGTACTCATATTTGGCATTGTTTGACCACGTGGTATATAGCTAACCCCCTCAAACAGCCCAAAACGCCTATTTCGATGCGCGCTCCGCCGCCTCGATCACGTGCTTGGCGAGAATTACTGTCGTCACGGCGCCCACGCCACCCGGCACGGGGGTGATTGCGCCAACAACCGGCTCCGCGGCATCAAAATCGACGTCGCCGACCAGCTTGCCAGCGGCTTCGTCCCAATTAATGCCAACATCGATAATCGCCTGGTCCTCGCGGACCGCATCTGCGCCAATCGTGCGCGCGCGTCCAACGGCGGCAACCACAATGTCGGCAGCACAGCACTCGGCGGCAAGATCGCGCGTATGCGTATGGCACGTCGTCACGGTTGCGTTGCGCGCCGTAAGCATGGCGGCAACGGGGCGGCCAATTACCAGTGAGCGTCCGACCACGGCAACTTTGGCGCCGTCCAGCTCAACGCCGTAATGATCCAGCAAAGCAAGCACGGCTTCAGCTGTGCAGGGGGCAAAACCCTCGCCGCGCCCCGAAAGCGTGGTGAGCAGCGAAGCCGGCGTCATGGAGTCAACGTCCTTGGCGGGATCGAGCGCTGCGGCGACGGCGTTCTCGTCAAGGCCGGCGGGCAGCGGGCGAAACATCAGACAGCCATGAACAGCCGAGTCGGCATTGATGTCCTCGATGGCCGTCAACAGCTCGTCTTGCGAAACACCGGCAGGAAGCAACACGCGACGCGCCTCGATGCCAACCTTTTCGCAGCGTTTAAGGGCGCCGCGCTCGTAGGATAGGTCGTCCTCGCGTTCACCCACACGCACGATAGCAAGCGTCGGAACAACACCGCGTTCGCGCAGCGCAGCGCAGCGGGCAGCGAGCTCCTCAGTCAAAGCGCGGGCGACGGGAGCACCCTTCAGTAGCTCAGCCATGGCTATCCCCTCTTTCTTGCAGCGTCGGAGGCGCGGCGCGCCAGCGCATCGGCGCGCGGCAACCATGTGTCGAGCAACTCATCACACGCCGTCTCGAGTTCCTCGGCGCGTGCACGATCCTTCATAGACGTGGTGTTCGCAAAGAGCGTCAAGCTCGCGCCCTGCATGGCGGCGCGGCAGAATACGGCGCCGCACGCCACATCGGACAGCAGCTGACGCGAACCCTTGTCGGCCATGTCCTCGAGCAGCGCCAGTGCGCGCCCGCAGGCATCCATAATGCGATACGGCGGCATAGCGGCCACATGCAGCGCATCCTGAATCGCAGCCGGTCGGGCCGGGTCCTCACGCGGAATACCGTACGCAGCGGACACCTGGCCGTACGCACGAACGTCCTCGGCGACCAGACCCACAAGCTCCTGCGCCAACTCGTCTGCCTGGGCAAACGCACGCGTCAGGTCATCCGCACGATCAGCAAGCGCGGGATTGGTCGCACCGTAGCGGGCAACCATTCCGCACAGCGAGGCGCCCAGCGCGCCCACAAAAGCGCTCGCGCTGCCACCACCGGGAACTGGCTCGCGCGCGGCCAGCGCCTCGGCAAAACCGCGACAGGTTTTATCCATCATCTCTTGGCTCATACGCACACGCACCTTCAAGTCATATATATCGGTCGGGCGGCCGACGCCGGCCGACCGCATCGATCACGTAATGGTGCTAAGTCTAGCCCATAAGTACGCGAGCGTCAGCGCACCTGGCCATCGCGGATTTCTATGACGAACGATAGGCGTCGGCACCGCAAACATGGGAAACATGGCCCGCCTTTCGGGACTTCCGGACGTCACAAACTGGGGCATATCTATAAACAAGGAACCTGTTGGGGCAACGCCCGCGTACACGCGCCCCTTTAAAACAACGGACACCTCACCCCGGGGAGAGCCGACAGCACCGGCCCTCCCCTCTTTTGGACCCGTGCATATTGCCACTTAACGGCGCAATTCCAGCCCCCAGAATGGGACACATGGCCCACCCGAGCGAGCCGTCCACGCGTACAGTAAAGGCAGGTAATCCGTGGGCGGTTACAGATCGAGGAGGACACGACCATGAAAAAGAAGGCCTTTGCGATTCTCACCCTCTGCATAAGCCTCTTTGCCGCAGTTGCCCTGGTGGGCTGCGGTGGCAGCGGCGGCGCTACCGGAAGTGGCGGTGGCGGTGGAGCAGAAAAGCCAGCCGTGGATATGAGGACCGACTTCATTTGGTTTAAGGTCGAGGTCCCCGAGGGCGTCGAGATCACCGACGTCGCAGGCGACACCGCCGACAGGGCCCAGTTTAAGTTCACCGAGAGCGAGCACGCCAGCGATCGCTTCATCCCCGTCTTCGACTCTGACAAGAACGCCGATGAACTGTTCGACTACGAGGCAAAGTGGAAGGCCAACTCCGGATGGACCGAGAGCGATCCCGTTAAGTACAACGGCAAGACCTGGCGCAGCGCCTACTTTACGCACTCGGGCGGCGTGACGACCGAGTACTTCACCGACGTTGACGGTGGCAGCGTGTATGTGCGCATCGACAACGTCGAGGAGCACAAGGACGCCGTCGAGACCATGATGAAGTCCCTGAAATTTGCCGACGACATCGCCGAGGCCAAGACCGAGGCCATGGACGTCAAGCTCGACGATATCGAGATCAAGCGTTAAGCGACTGGCGAGCGCAGCGGGAAACACGGGCGCAGTGCAAACAAGCGACGGTACCCCAGCGCTTCGTACCCAGGGAGGGCCGGTAAACCGACCCTCCCTTTCTTATGCCGGTAGCCAACGAACGCGAGGATGCCGGACGCCGGAACCGCTCCAAATGTAGCAACAGTACGAAAACGACAAACACCCCAACACGTCCGCCCGCCGATTTATTGCGCCGCGCAGACAATTAAACCAGCATCTTTAAACATCTGAGCAGTATAGTGACCAAAACTATCGCATAACCGCACTCTGCGAATGGAGAAGTTATGACCGAACATCACGCCATCAGCCGCCGAGCATTTACGTTGGGCCTTGGACTCGCGGCGTTGTCGCCACTTGCAAGCCTGCCCGAAACCGCGGCATTGGGCATTGGCCCACGGGCGGCATTTGCAGACGACGCTGCCACAGCGTCGGTCAGCCTCGACAATTTCGTCATTCGCCTTCGCCCCGCGGGCTTTTTTCGCACCGCGAGCGTCAACGAAGACGGCAACGTCATCGGCAACGTCTGCCACCTGTTTAATGACGGCACGTCCAGCAAGCTCATCCTTGAGAACGTAACGACCAAGAATGACGATACAAACTGGTATGCTATCCGCACCTTGCTCAATTTCGAAGAGCATAAAAAGACGGGCTACAGCATTTGGTCGGTCGACGGCGACTCGGACAAAGATGGAAAGGTTATCCACGTATGGAGTGGCGAACATGACGGCAAGCCCAGCCGCTCTTTTGCGTTCGACCGCCAGCTAAACGGAACCTACATCATCCGAGACCGCACGGTCGAGAAAGAAACCGAGAAAAAAGACATTAAGTACCTGGCAATAGAATCGAACGGCGAAGACCAGGACAACAATAAGATCTGCCATAAGAGTGAGAGCATTCCGTGGGAGCTCGAACTTATCGGTTACGACATGAAAAAGAACGATGCCACGGTTAGCAGCCTCGACTGGATCACGTACAGCAGCTACGTCGATGGGCCATGTTGGATGAAATACGTCGACGACAACAAGTTCCTCGACGAGCTGAGCATCCCGGGTACGCACGATTCGGGCACCTGCAGCGTGGACAACGACACTGAGCCCCAATCCTCGCAAGTAAAATGCCAGCAGGATTACATTCCCACGCAGTTGCTCGAGGGAATCCGCTATTTTGATATCCGACTCGGAAAGGGCGACAACCCTGGTATCTGCCACGGGGATTTCTACCTATTCAAAAAAGACGGGTACTATCTGCATCTCTCCGATGTCATCGAGTACTTTAAAACGTTTTTGAGCGAAAACCCGAGAGAAGCGCTTATCATGCTCGCATCGCGCGGCAACGACGAGGCTACCGACGAAAGTGTTACGACGGCTTTCGCCAAGGTTTTGGACGACAACCCCAAACTGTTCTATACGTCGAGCCGCGTTCCCACACTGGGCGAGGTGCGCGGAAAGATCGTCCTGCTACGTCGATTTGGACTCGACGGCGACAGCGTAAGCGGCCACACGTGGGGACTCGACCTCACCGAATGGGATAACAAAATCGCAGCGCACACCGACAGCAGTTCCATGTGCCTCGTCCAAGACGCGCAGGGCTTTGAAGCCGCGGGGGAAACAGGCGACAAAGAGCCCTATTGCACCAAGGTATACGCCCAGGACAAGTACAAACTCACGGGAACCGACAAGCTCAGCTGGGTCGATAATGCGCTGAAGGAAACGACCGGGCGCACGCGCAACGAGGTAGATGTCGAGGACGATAACGGGGCCAAGGAGAAAGTCCTGGAGCGTTGCTGGTCTATCAACTACACCAGCTGCACGGGCTTGTCGCACGGAGGCAATCCTTTTACCTCGGCACGAGTAGTCAACGAGCATCTGTATAAGAGCCCGTACATCAATCCCAGCGGCATCGAGGATACAAAGTCAGATTACCTCAAGCACATTGGCATCATCGCATCCGACTTTGTTGATGCGGCGCTGGCCCGGAGCATCTATCAGCGCAATTACGATACGGAGCACAAGCAGACGGCTTCGTGCTACCTCCCAGCCCGCATGCACATGACATATGGCGACTCGCTGAGCGACGCCTCGCTCCAGGACGGCAAGACCGTTGGCGAGGGCCATTTCCGCCTCGTTAACAGCAGCAACGTACTCAACGTGGCGGCTTCGGGCCATGCGTTTGCCATCGAATATGTGGATGTCGACGCCCTAGGCAATGAGACCGTTATAGGGCTGCAGGGCTCTGTGCCCATCGATATCGATCCGCGCGTGCTGACGCCCCATTTTGAGGGACTCGAAGGCCTTAAGGCCGGCGAGGACGTGCGCGCCAAGATTGCGGCATCACTCGAGGGCAAGCTCGAAACCGATGCCTGCACGGCCCAGCTCGAGTTTGTGCACGACGCGAACGGCGCTCCGGGCACAGCAATGGCCGAGGGCGAAACATTTGCCGCAGGAACGTACTGGGTGCGCGTGAGCGGTCTCTTGGGCGACGCGGCGCAGAACTACACGCTCGCCAGCGACGGAGCCGCAAACTTTACCGTAGCGGCCTCGGACAGTGCAGGCGGCACCGGCAGCGGCACGGGTTCCAGCGCAGGCAGCGCTGATAAGAATGGTAAGGGCAACAAGGGCAAGGGCTCGGGCGGAAAACTCGCCGACACGGGCGACGGCTCCGGCATTGCCGCCGGGCTCGCCGCTGCCGCCATGGCGACAACGGTCGCAGGTGCAGCAATGCTTGCCAGTGACCGCGAAGACAGCGAAGGCGCTAGCGAATAGGCAAGCCGGCCTTTTAGACACATCGACTCAATCGGGGGCGCAGAACACCGTTCTGTGCCCCCGATTTTTACCTTGGCCCGAACGCCGCTATCGGCTACATCACCATGTTCAGCGCGTTAACAAACTCCTGGGCCTTCGCACGGCTGTTCAGGCTAAAGACGCAAGCGGTCAACAGACGATTGCGCAGAAAAACATCGCGGCCTTTGATTCTATTGACGCCCGTAATGTCCTTAAGATAAACAATCTCGGTGTGCTTGCCGCCAAAAGTGCCCTTCTTGAGTACCTCAATGCGGTTAGGGTAGATCTTGACGTCTTTATACCTACCCGAACCTTTGTCCTGGAATAGCAGCGTGTTGTTGTCCATACACGTCACTCCCGTGGGGTTCGCTAAAACTGTCTCTATGGCCACATTTTAGTCACCGCAAGGCCCCATGCGATGATGTCAGACAGCACAGCAATTCGTGTCCGCGCGAGGCTTTAAACTAAATTCGATAAAGATGCATTCCACAAGAGGAAAGCGGGGCGACAGTGATGGGCGAACTGGTAAACCGTGGAGAATCGACAATCGTGCCCGAAGGTTTTTACAAGCAGGTCTCCTCGATTCTCAACGCCGCTCGCGACAAGGCCTATACCGCTGTTAACTTTGCGATGGTTGAGGCATATTGGGAGATCGGCAAGAGTATTGTTGATGAACAGGGCGGAGAGGAGCGCGCAGCATATGGAGAGGCATTGATTGCAGGCCTCTCCAGAAGGCTTACCGCGGATTTCGGAAGAGGCTTTGGCATCGCAAACCTTCGCAATATGCGTCAGTTCTTTCTTGCGTTTCCAATTCGCGACGCACTGCGTAGCGAATTGAGCTGGACTCATTACCGCAGGTTGATGCGCATTTCCGACCCTGATGCTCGCACCTGGTACATGAACGAATGCGCCGACTCTCGCTGGAGCACGCGCCAGCTCGAACGCCAGATCAACACCATGTTCCGCGAGCGCCTACTTGCCAGCAAAGACAAGGAGGCTGTCACCCAAGAAATCCAAAAGAGCGCCCCAGCTCGTCGCCCCGAGGATATCATCCGCGATCCATATGTACTGGAGTTTTTAGGTTTCTCGGACGATACTGCGTTTCGCGAGAGCGATCTAGAGCAGGCGCTCATCACGCATCTTCAGAAGTTCCTGCTGGAGCTTGGCCGTGGTTTCGCTTTCGAGGCGCGCCAAAAGCGCATCACCTTTGATGGGCGCCATTTCTATATTGACCTTGTTTTTTACAACTATCTGATGCGCTGCTTCGTGCTCATCGACCTTAAGACGGACGACCTTACGCATCAGGACCTGGGCCAGATGCAAATGTATGTGAACTACTACACGCGCGAGCTCATGAACGAAGGCGACAATCCGCCCATAGGCATCGTGCTCTGCGCGGACAAAAGCGATTCGATTGTCGAGTACACGCTGCCCGAAGACAACGACCAAGTGTTTGCCGCCAAATACCTGCCGTATCTTCCAAGCAAGGAAGAGCTGGCGCGCGAACTAAGCGCCGAGTACCGCGCCATCAACGAAGCGACTAATGGCGAAACGCAAGAGTGGCAGCACGTTGCGACCGAAGCCACCGCAGCCGTCGCAGGCGCACTCGCGGTTGCGACGCACGCTACGAAACAATACCGGTCATGGACGCCGGCAACGACATTCTAGCCGTGGCTGGCGAGCGTGACCTGACAGGCAAAGACGCGGCCTTCGTCTGATGTGGGCCCCTTGGCCTGCCACAGAAAAGGGCCGGTTGCAGCCGGCCCTAGACGATAATACCTGCGTTGCCCGCGCTTCCGAAGTGTGACTAGCTGAAGAGCGGGTTCCGCGGCACAATCTGATTTTACCCAGTGAGGAGGCTCTTTTGCAGCCGCTCCACTGTTTATTTACATCTGGCACCCTCAAACAATCAGACGGCAGCCCGCACTCCTGAGAGCTGCCCCGCACCCCCGGCCATCACCTTACGGCAACAACCGGTGCTACTCCCCTACTTCCCAAATAGCGCACCCAGCAGACCGCGGCGTTTGGGCTTCTCCTCTCGGTAGGAACCCTCGACGGCGGCTGCAACCTGGCGCGGTTGCTCGCCGCCTCCACGGCGCACGATCTGGTACAGGAAGGGCGATTTAACGTATTTGACCTCGATGGGCGTGGCATGCACAGTACTTTCGCCGGACAGATGCAGGCTCGGGTTAAGCGGCGCCACGATATGCGCCTCGCGCTTGTCGCTAAACACCACCGCGGCCGCGCGGCCCGTCTGGCCGTTTACGGCAATGCGCACCTGCTCGCCATCGCGGCCGTCTGTCGCCGGACGATCGACAAAGTAGACCGGCACCATCACCAGGCCGTCCTTATGCTTGCGGGCCTTGCGCGCCCAGGTGCGGATGCTCTTTTTATTGAGCCCCAGTACAGCCTCGGCGTCGTTGCCCGCAACGTCGAGCGCCAACTTATCAATGACCACCTGGTCCTTGGTAGACGCATCGACGGAGACAACGCGGAAGTCGCCTTCCTGCATGGCGGGATCGAACGGACCGACCTTGGCAAAGTCCCACGGCTCCAAAATGCCCATGAGGCGAACGTCCAGGTAGTTTGCCCTGGGGTATGCCCAGTCGAGCACCTCGTAGTACACCAGGGTTTCCTTGCTCAGGCCCTTGCCCGGGAAGCTCGCCATCATGCGCAGGTCCGCCAGCGCCATGGGGAAGTAGAAGAGCATCATGTCGTTTTGGATCGCGTCTTCCACGTCGTGCCCGGCAAAGGCATCCGGATACTGGCGCACCAGCTGCAGCGCGTTGGCACGTGCCTGCTGCGGCGAGATTTCGCAGGGAATACCCTGCTCGGGCACATACTCCGCACCAACGCCCATGGTCAGGCGCTTGCTGAAGGTACCGGGCTTGAGCAGGTCGGCAATGCCGATCTTGTTGCCGCAGGACGGGCACTCAAACACACGCTGCGTTGACTCGCCCTCAAAGGACGCTCCGCAGAAGGGGCAAGGAATGCTCACATGCGTGGCCTCTTGGAACTCCTGCGCCGTGCCGCGATCCTCCCACAGCAGATGTTCCAGGACCGACTGATTGCGCCAGTGCGCATTGAAGAAATACCAGTCCGGGTCCTGCGGGCGCTCGAGTTGCGACACATGCGTGAGTTTGAGCAGTCCATCCACCACCGTCAACGGCGTATGGCGAATACCCAAAGCGCTCTTGGGCTCTCCGGCGTCCGCCTGCCACGGAACCACCGTGCCGCAATAGGCGCACTCAAAGCTGCGCTTAGCCTGGTGCGAGTACATAGGGCCGCCGCAGTTTTGACATTTAATGGCAAACATCTCGTCCATGGAAACGTCCTCCTTTGCACAGGGGCTGTCGACATTAAGTATGTCGAGCAAGCAGGCACATGCCCATACCCATGTGGCCCAAAATGGACCACCCAGGCAGACGAGAAGTCTCGCTCGTTAGCACCGGCAGACTATTGCTGCATTTTCTGAGCATCGGCGCACGGCGCCCCCGTGCGAGCTACACTATCCCCTTAAACATGATTGTGAGGACGACCGCTATGCTATTTGTAAATCGGCTGGTACATACGCTTGTTCCCGGCAGCGAGGGCGAGCCGGTCGATGCATCTTGCCGCACCAACGCGGGCTTTTCCGCAAGCCTCGTCTGCATTGGCCTCAACATCACCCTGTGCCTGGCCAAGGGCATCGCGGGTCTGCTCGCCGGCTCCGTCTCCCTCATCGCCGACGCTTTCAACAACCTCTCCGATGCCTCGAGCAACATCGTGAGTCTGCTCGGGTTCCGCCTTGCCAGCCGCCCGGCAGACGAGGGCCACCCTTATGGCCACGGCCGCTACGAGTACCTGGCCGGTCTGTTTGTCGCCGTCCTGGTTTGCGCCGTCGGCATCAACCTGATTCTCGAGTCGGTCACTAAGATCATCAAGCCTTCCCCCACTGCATATTCGGTGCTCTCCTTAGCCGCCCTCGTCTTGTCCATGCTCGTTAAGCTCTGGATGGCGGCATTCAACCGCACGCTGGGCAACCGCATCGATTCCGAGACGCTCATCGCCACGGCACAGGACTCCAAGAATGACGTCATCACCTCGGGCTCGGTCTTGGCGGCGGCGCTTATTTCGCAAGCGACCGGCTTTGATCTCGACGGCTGGGCAGGCCTGGGCGTGGGCATCTTCATTTGCATCAGCGGCATGGGCCTGGTGCGCGACGCCATCAGCCCGCTGTTGGGGCAAGCGCCCGACCCCAAGCTCGTCCAGGAAATCCGCGACAGGATCATGTCATACCCCCAGGTTCTAGGCACGCACGACCTCATGGTGCATGACTACGGCCCCGGCCGTCAGTTTGCCAGCGCACACGTGGAAATGCCCGGCGAGGGCGATGCCTTTGAGCACCACGAGATTCTGGACACCATCGAACACGACATCAAACGCCAGATGGGCATTGGCATTACGCTGCACTGCGACCCCATTGCAACAACCGGTGACGACCTGCGCGGCTGGGTAAAGCGCGGCGTAGCGCAGATCGACCCTGCGCTTTCCATCCACGACCTGCACGAGCACGACGGCTTTGTTTCGTTTGACCTGGTGCGTCCCGACGGCTTTGACATATCCGACGAAGAGCTACTGGAGCTCGTCACGCGCATCGTGCACGAGCGCCGGCCCGATGCATCATGCGTCGTTACGTTTGACTCGGGCTTTAGCTCGCCCGACCGTCCGGCAGAGCAGCTGTAGCCCGCTTAACAGCTAGTTACCCTGTGCGCCCGAAATGCCGTTTTGCAGAGCGTCCCAGGCATTGGTAGCCATATCGCCCAGATTCTGAGCAGTATCACCCAGGTTTTGTGCCGTATCGCCCAGCTCTTGCGCCTTATCTCCCAACTCCTGCGCCTTGTTGCTCAAGTCCTCCAGCGTATTGGAGCTCGAGCTGTCGGTACCGCTTTGGCCGCCGGACGAGTTGCCATAGCTGTTCTTGTGCGTGAGCTGAATCTCCAGGTTGCCGTTGTCGTTATAGTAGGCATTCGTAACAACCCAGTTGGAATCGATGACGGGCGTTGAGCCATCGTCGGTCAGAATCACGGCGTTCGAAAGGTCGGCTCCGCGCGACTTGAGGAGCTTCTTGGCGTTGGACCAGTACTGTCCCGGGATATCGCTCAGGTCGACGGCAGCAGACTGGGTGGTCTCGGCCTGCTCGGTCGTGGCATCGGTCGTGGCGCCCCGCTTGTTGAGCATGCCCGACACGATGGCGAACACGATCGACAAGGCAAAGAAGATCGCCAGCACAATCAGGATTTTCTTGATCACGCTCGACGAACGCGACGGTGCCTTCTCCTCGTCCTCACCATACTGCGGAATCGATTTGGGATACTCGCGATACGGCTGGCACGCATGCGGATCGCGCGACTCATAACGAGCCGGTTATAC
>OAUH01000535.1_pt1 | contig 22703 bp, 14 predicted proteins | sample 1495121 | NCBI WGS metagenome assembly OAUH01 (sample SAMEA2580006, study PRJEB22360) | human gut metagenome | reverse complement strand
CGTCGACGAGCCGCCGCCGGCGCCGCCCCCCCCCGGCCGTCACCGGCCGTAAGCTCGCGCGGCACCGTCATGCAGTGCTGCCAGCCGCACACCACGGTGGGTGCGTTGCCATAGGTCGGCTCATCGGGCATGCCCATCCAGCCGATCAGAATGTGGCGACCGTCCTCGGACGTAAACTCCTGCGGAGCATAGAAGTCAAAACCGGCGTCCCATAGGCGGAACTCGCCCAGCTCATAGGCACCGTCACCACCGGTAATGTCGCCCGTTACAGGCATGTAGCCGGCAGCGTATACGTTGCCGCGGTCCCAACGACCGCCCTCGAGCCCCTGGGGAGAGAAGGACAGCCACTTCGCCGGCACACCGTCATCGGCCTTAAGTTCAAGATACCCCGGGCACTCCCACATAAAGCCGAAACGCTCGGGCGTAGACACACGGCTCTCGAGCTCCCAGCTGAGCATATCGGCCGAGCCATACACCAAGATCTCGCCCACATCGCGCCCGGCACCCTCTCCGTGCATAGCGCAAAATCGACTATCGACATGCGGGCCATCCACGCGACGACGTGCGCCCAGCACCATGTGATAACGCCCGTCCGCGTCACGCCACACCTTGGGATCGCGCACATGGCAGGTCAAGTCCTGGGGATAATCATCGGACGCCAGCACCACGCGCTTTTGGCTGAACTCCCGACCGGCAAGGCCATCAACGCTCTCAACATAGACGGTATCGGCGCGGCGGCCGGTATTGACGTAGTCGTACGTGCCGTCCGCATCGGATAGCTTCACGTTGCCTGTGTACAGCACGCGAATGCGGTCGTCTTCGGCAAGCGCGGAGCCCGAATACACGCCGTGACAATCGAACGGCTCGTCGGGCAGCAGCGGGGCGCCAACGTAGTCCCACGTCATAAGGTCACGGCTCGTCGCATGGCCCCACATCTTGACGCCGCCGTTCACATCAAACGGGGCATACTGAAAGTACGCGTGAAATACGCCATCTGCCTGGCAAAGACCGTTGGGGTCGTTGAGCCAACCCGCCGGCGGCATAATATGAAAGCGCTGACCATACGCGCCATGACCGCACTCAGAGGCGGCGGCGTCAACAGCGGCGACTAGCTTTGCAAGATCGCGACCAAGGGCATTAGACATATCAAAGTCCTAACGGATCGAAAGTTACAAGGCGCCAGAGATCGGCGCCAAATGCGGGAAACACCCGCGGGCATACAACCCGCGGGCGTCCCCTCAATCAAAAGCTCTTAGGCCTGCTCGGAAGCCTTAGGCTCGTCCTTGTACAGGACAAACGAGACGGCAAAGGAAACCAGCGCGGCGACCGCAAACATGATCGCGTACTGCACGGGCTGGGCCAGGCACAGCAGGATACCGAAGATACCGGTAACGCCCGTGCCAGAGGCAGCCAGCGAAGTGAGCGCGCAGACCAGGGCGCCGCAGCCGCCGCCGATGCAGCCGGCGATGAAGGGCTTAAAGAAGCGCAGGTTCACACCAAAGATGGCCGGCTCGGTAATGCCCATGAAGGCGGACAGAGCCGAAGGAAGTGCCAAACCCTTGATCTTGGCATCGCGGGTCTTAAAGGCAACGGCGAGCGCGGCGCCACCCTGGGCGATGTTTGCAGCGCTGGCGATGGGCAGCCAATAGGTCACGCCGTACTGGGCGAGCTGGCCCAAGTCGATGGCGGTGTACATCTGGTGGATACCGGTAACGACCGTGGGGGCATAGAACAGGCCGACGATAAAGGAACCGATGCCAAAGGGCAGGGTCAGCAGGGCCTGGATCAGACCGAGGATGGCGTTCTCGGCCCAGACGAAGATGGGGCCGACGGCAACGAGCGTCACGAGCACGGTCACGAACACCGATACGAGCGGGGTCACAAAGAGGTCGAACATCTCGGGAACGATCTTGTGCAGTCGCTTCTCGAGGAAGGCCAGAATGGCGCAGGCGATAACGATGGGGATCACGTGGCCCTGATAGCCGACCCACTCAAAGCTGTACACGCCGGGGATGACGGTGACCATGGTCTGAACGCCCTCGGAGGCAACCGTGTAGGCGCTCTGCAGCGAGGAGTTGATGAACGCACCGCCGACGACGGCACCCAGGTACGGGTTGGCGCCAAAGGCCTTAGCCGCGGAGTAGCCGATCAGGATCTGCAGAATGCCAAAGGACGTTCCCGAGACCAGGTCGGCGATCTTGTAGATAAAGTTATTGGTGTCGAGCGCGATAAAGCCGTTAGAGGCCATAAAGTTGAGGGCGCTCATAATGCCCAGCAGCAGGCCCGAAGCCACGATGGCGGGGATGATGGGGACAAAGACATCGCCGAGCACCTTAATGGCACGCATAAAGATGTTCTGCTGCTGCGCCGCGGCCTCCTTGACCTCGGCCTTGGTGGCAGCCTCGACGCCGCTGAGCGCGATGAACTCCTCGTAGACCTTGTTGACGGTGCCGGTGCCAAAAATAATCTGGAGCTGGCCCTGGGCCTCAAAGACGCCCTTGGCGCCGTCGATATTCTCAAGGGCCTCCTTGTCGACCTTGGCGTTATCGGCAATCACCAGACGCAGACGCGTGGCGCAGTGTGCGGCCGAAACAACGTTGCCGGCGCCACCGATGTTGTCGAGCACCTCTTGGGCTGATTTGCGGTAGTCCATGACTTCCCTTTCCTCCAACGGGAGCATCTGCACCCGGCCATCTTTGACACTTACACTGTAATCGTTTTCAGTTTCATATGTCTGTAATCGTTTTCATAGTAGGGTGAACGGTAGGAAAAAGGCGGCGAATGGTAGTTTTGGGACAAAAAACGGGGGACTCAAAGGCGGGCAGGCACGATCAAGACCTAGACATTCATCAACTGATGGCCGAGCTTGAGCGTCTTTAGGCCGTTCTCCCCCTCCGCGCCATCGAGCGTGTTGAGCAACATATTGGTCGCCTCGACACCGCTGGTCAGGTAGCCGTAATGCACGGTGGGAATGCCGCCCGTCAGCGCGCGCAAAAACGCGTTGTCGCCGAAACCGCTCACGCGGTGCATGCCCTCGCCCATACCGCGAACCTCATCGATGGCACGCAGTGCGCCCGCCGCCATGGTGTCGGTTGCGCAGGCGATAAACGAAACATCGGGAGCGACGGAAAGCAGCTCACGCGCCGCACCATAACCCGAGTCGAGCGTAAACGAGCCGAGGCGAATCAAGGCGGCATCGAGCGGGTTACCCGCGGCGCGCAATCCGGCCTCAAAACCGCGACGGCGGTCATAACCGGCCGCGCGGTCCTCTTCGGTAACTCCAATGTAGGCGATCTTGCCGTCCACGCGGCCTGCAAGCGCATGGCCCAGCTCAAAAGCGGCCTCGTAATCGTCGTGATAGACGCACGCCGCGCCCTCAACATTCTGGCCGATAAGCACGATGGGCACGCGGCACGATTCAATCGCCCGACGGTGCTCGTCGGTAATCATAGTTGCCACCAGCACAATGCCATCGACCGGGTGGTTTTGGAATAAATCGAGGTATTCGAGCTCGCGATCGGCGGCGTTGTCGGTATTGGCAAGCAGCATCTGGTAGCCACGGCGACCGAGCACCTGGCCAATACCGGCGGTAATGCGGCTTACGGATTCCGAGTTAATCTTAGGTACGATGACGCCGATGAGCTTAGTGGAACCGGTGCGCAGCGCGCGAGCCTGGCTGGATCGCACGTATCCGGTCAGCTCGATTGCATGCTTAATGCGCTCGGCCTTGTCCGCCGATATGTAGCCACCGTTGAGGTAGCGCGAGACGGCGGCGCTCGAAACGCCGGCCAGCTCGGCCACATCTTTCATCTTTACCACGAGAACCCCTGTCGTTGAAATCGCTTTCACCATAATACCCAACCCATGCCAGCAAATTGAGCAAATGAGACGGGCCCATGGATCATTTCAACCGCCCAGGTCGAGCAAACGTCAGCGAGCGGGCAGCTGCCGTGACGAGGTGCCGCGAAAGAGGAGCGAAGCGTACTTTATGTACGCGAGCGACGGTTTGAGCGGCAGATCGCCCGGCAGATGTCCGCGCAGCGTCGAGCGGTCCGGCGTTTGTTAAAACGCCGGAACATAGTTAGCCGTGGTACTCGCCGTTGTACTGGATGAGCGTTAGGTCCTCCACGCCGTCGAGCGCGCGGATGGCGTCAGCATAGGGCATATCTACACCATCCGAGAACACCTCGGCAGCCATTTCGACCTTGTCGCCGCGCATGGTCTTGGACTTGACGGTGAACTTGGTGCGCCCAAATGCACGCACGATATCGTCGCCGGTGGTCTGGCCCGTGTAGTGGATGACCATCATGTACACGCGCGCCTTGTCCTGGTGGCTCGCAAAGCCGGCGATCATCACCACGATCACCACCGCCGTGAGCCCCACGAGCGCATACATGCCGGCTCCCGCCGTAATGCCCGTGGTAATGGCCCAAAACAGATACAGCAGGTCGAGCGGGTCCTTGACCGCCGTACGGTAGCGGACGATGGACAGAGCGCCGACCATACCGAGCGAGATGACCACGTTGGTCGAGATCGCGAGCGTGACCATGCAGGTGAGCACGCACATACCCACGAGCGTCACGGCAAAGCTACGCGAATACACCACGCCGGTAAAAAAGCGCTTGTACACGTAATAGATCAGGATGCCCATGGCGAGCGCCACGAGCAGCGAAAGGCCAATCTTGGCAGGGTCGACCTGGCCAAACGCCTCCAAGACGGAGTTCTTAAAAAAGTCCCTGGTGCTCATGGTCTAAATATCCCCTCGGTTTTCAAAATCCGATTCCCAGTAGTTAAATCCGCGCAGGTAGGCGGTCATTTCGTAACACAGGCAGTACTTGGAGACCGCTGTGAGTTCGGCCGCGCCCGGCGGCACCATATCGCGCACGAGCTGTGGGCAAAACTCCGTAAACTTGACCTCCATCACCAGCTTGCCGGGCTCCAGGACCGGCAGCGCGGGCAGCGTCGCGTCAAAGATATCGAAGCTTCCCACCGCGGCACGCACGTTCATGTCAAACGTAATGCGCACAGCGCCCTCGTCCATCACCCACGGCTCGCGCTCGTAGTCCACGATGGTCCGCGGGCGCATCATGTTGCAGATGCACTCGATGTAGAACTCGCGACAGAGCGGATAAGGGCTCCTCAGCAAAAAGTCGTAGTCGCCAGCCACAATCTGCTCAAACTCGCCGCGCGTAAGCGGCGCGTCCTCCTTGTAAATCCAGCTGCCGTACTTCTTTTTGCGCTCGAGCTTAATCACCTTGTCGCTGCCGTTATAAATGCGTACGCGATACTTTTTGCGCATGAGAATGCCGGCGTCTTTTTCCTCGTAGGCCGAGTTGCAGTAGTCGTCAAAGTACAGGCTGCGAATGGTGTAACCGCCCGCCCGCGCATGCTTGTCCAGCTTAAACACCGGCGCCATGCGACAGGCAAGCGCGGCGTGCTCGCCCTCGTTAATGAGATATTTGAGCTCGTGGCGGTAACGCTCCTGCGTGGCACGGCCAGGCGGAGCCGCCAAGCGCTCAAGCAGCGCGCTAGCCCTCCTCATACGTGTCCTCCACGACCTTACCGCCGTCTTGCACGTAAAAACACTTCATGCCGTAGTGCTTGCCGTCGTCGGTCACATAGTAGTCAAACGCATCTTGCGTAAAGCCGTCGGAGTTGGCGGCACGCACGCGCACAAAATACTGGCCGGCATCGGGCGCATCGCAGGTCACCTCGGGAAGCAGCACGTCCTCGGCCTTAAAGACCACGTCGCTTATGGCATAGTCGCGCGCAAGCTCTACGGTGTAGCGAATGTCGCGCGCCTCAAAGTCGTAGGACGCATCCCAGTTGATGCGCAGCTTACCGTTATCGATCTGCGGCACGCCGATGTAGAACGGCATGGGCTTTTTAAAACTCTCGCGAAAGCTCTTGTAGTTCTCCTCGATCTCGGAGGGAATCGCCGAGGCGATCTGCTCGTATTGGTCCTTGGTGACAGGCAGATTGTCGATATCGGGCGAAGCAAAGACCAGGGATTCAGTCACCTCGCGGTAGTGCTTGATCATCTTGGTCAGGCGAGTCTCGGTCAAATACGAGCGCAAGTCCTTGACGGCACGGTCGAGTTTGCTGCGGAACGACTTGCTGCGCAACGCGCGGTTAAACAGCACGTTGCCCCAGTAGTTGCTTGCACCGCGCTCCCAGCTCGCGTAGTCCGAAAACCCGGTAAGAGAAAGCTCAAGCTTACGCAGCATGCCGTCGTTATCCCAATCCAGGATGTACCAGACCTTGGAGTTAAGCGGGCTGTACAGATAGCAGTTGCGGTTCTGCGTATCGCAGTTGCCCGTCAGGATCTGAAACGCCAACCAATAGACCAGGTTCTCGGTATCAAAGTAGGTGTCGAGCACGTCATCGATCTTTTGCGATTCGTCGTTGAGCGCATCGAGCATCTCGATGAGCTTGGTGTGGTCCGTATCGCCCTTAATCTCGAGCATGCCTTCAAAGCTTGCCTGGTTGTAGTCGGGATCATCGGCAAGCTTAATGGTGTCCTCGTAGCGATGGAAATCAAAGCTGTTCACCTTGTACAGGTGCCCGCTCTTATCCAGGCCATGTGCCTTAAGCGCCGTCTTGTTGAGCTGCTCCACCTGCGTAAACAGGCCGTAGTCCTCAAAGGTGTCGTTGGACTTTTCGGTCTGGTCGCACACCCACAGATGCACAAACTGCGTGCGCAGGCCCATCATCTGGGGAATCCCACGGATAAGGTCGTAGGCCATCTTGTTGCGAAAACGCATACCCTCGCCCATGTGCTTGTTGAGCGCAATCGCACGCTGCTGGCGCCAGGTACCTTTTCCTTTTTTGAGCTCCACCTTGTAATTCTTCTGCGTATAACCGCTCGACGTCTGGCCGCGCACCTGCACAGTGGCATTGGGCGCCTCCTCGCCATAGCCAACCTCGCCGGCCACCGGGCCGTCTTCGTCGCCTGGCTGCAGCAGGCCCATAACCTGATAGCGCGTCACGCCCATGTCGGCATAGTCATACACCGAGTACGTATTGATCTCCGCCCAGCTGTGGTCGGTGTTCTCGGAGCTGTTGCCGCGCGAGACCGTCAGGTACATGGTCACAATCCCCGAGTCGTCGTAGACCTCGTACAGCTCGTCCTTATCGCGCAGGTGCTTGGTACCGTCCGAGGACTCGGCCTTTTTAATCTTGTCCTGCTTTTTGACCTTGTTGGTCGAGGATTCGTCCTGAGACGAGCAGCCCGAAAGCAACAGCGCGCCGGCAGCCGCCTCAAACAGGCGACGACGAGACATCAACTTATCGATCATCAGAACCTCCCCAATGTTTTTGGTACAGGCGAACCACCATACGTTCAAACGCACTGCGCGGCTCACCGCCCGCGCGCTTGTCCTCGTAGCATTGCTCAACACGGTCGAGCACCCGGCCAAGTTCGGTAAACCAGCCCGTCTTGTCGGTCGCCACAATGGGCTGCTGGCTCAGGATACGATACGGCAAGTTGGCGGTATAGGTATCGAGCCGCAGCAGCGCCACGATAAAAAACACCGCTGCACCCAACAAAAAGCCAAAGCCGTAAAACTGCTGCGGCAAAAGCAACGACACGGCAGTCGCCAGCCCGGCCACACCGGCAAACAACCCCGAGGCCAGCACGGCCCCCTTGTAGTCGGTAAAGTACAGCAAGATAAGCATCACCGTATTGCCCACGGCATACAGGCCATAGCCCACGCACAGCGTGCGAAAATACCCGTGCATAAGGTTGTTAAAGCCCAACGGTAAGGCCGACAGTACCGTGGTCTCGAGCGAGATGACCGCCGCGGTCACAAACAACTGTTTGAGCGCGCAAAAGCGCAGTTCGCTGTTAAGCGTGGAGAGCATCTCCTCCTCGACCACCACAATATCGCCTACCACGCCGCCGTCATTGAACAGGCTGTAATAGTCGCGGTAGCGCGGATAGAAATTGACCTCGACCGAGACCACAAAGTTGACGGTCGTGACCAGGATCGTCAAAAACGCAATGAGCGCCGGCACATCGTAGTAGGGCGCACCATAAAACAAGCCCTTGATCTGCACGCCAATGGGACCGGCCCAAATAATCAACAGGTGCGCAAAGAGTCCCAGATTGGTTAACAGACCCGTGAGCGCCAGCGGCATAAACTGATCGAGCCACTGCAAAAAGGGCCAGGGGCTGCGGTCGCTCTGAGGAAAATACCGGTACAGCAGCACCACGTCCCAGGCGAGCATGACGCCGTAGCCCAGAGCAATTGACGCCAACAGGCCCTCGACCGGCGGCAGCCCCAGCGCCAGCGCGGCCAGGGCGCACAGGCACGCCACGCCAATGGCAGCCGCAAAGCTGCACAGGATGCCGCGGTAATCCTTGATGGCCGTGAGGTAACTCATGCCGTTCCAGTTGACGATCATAATGTTGAACAGCCACAGGCACAGCAGCCCCTGCAGCAGCGTGGCGCCCGAGAACAGCAGAAAGACACCGTAGAGCACCGTGCCCGCAACGAGCATGACAGCATTGGAGCCCCAAAACGAGGGCAGAATCTCGTCCTCGCGCTCGGCAAACAACATGTCGGCCAAAAAGCGCGTGACCGGCATGGAGAAAAAACTCGCGAGCGTGAGCGACGCCAGCAGCGTATAGGTCACCATGCACACCAGCAGATCTTGGTTGGCACGGCCCACACCCCACAGACCGCACAGCACCAAGATACCCACCTGGAGCAGCACGCCCAGCAGCATGGGGCCCGTACACACAATGCCGGCGTAGCCATAGGCGCGCATCGTGGCAAACAGGCCCTTGCGCCTAAACAGGCGCTTAAGCTCAAAACCAATTCCGGCCATCGGCTACTCCCCCTCTCTGGGCAGGTTAAACGCACACGCCGTCTCGTCGTACAGTGCGCGATAGTTGGCGAGCATCTGCTCGTGCAAAAAGTACGTGGCAACGCGACGCTGCCCGCGCTCCCCCATCTCAATGCGACGGGCGCGGCTCACGCACATGCGCTCCATGGCATCGGCCAAGCCCTTGCGATACATAGGCGGCGTCACAAAACCTGCCACGCCAAAGTCATCGCCCGAAGCGCCTTCGAGCAGCTCACGGCAGCAGCCCACCTCGGTCGTCACGCAGGGACGACGCGCGGCAAGCGACTCCAGCACGCTGAGCGGCTGACCTTCGGAGATGCTCGTCAAAATGGTAAAGTCGAGCTTTTCCATGTACTCGACCACGTTAACGCGACCGGTAAAAATCAGGTCGCGCACGCCCAGGGTTTCGACCAGCGCGCGGCACTCGGCGCCGTACTCCTCGTCGTCCACGCCGCCCATGATGTGCAGGCGCACCTTGGGCAGGCGCTCGTGCAGCTCAAAGAAGACATAAATCATGGTCTTGACATCCTTGATGGGCGCCAGGCGCACCACCGCGCCAATGTCCACCCAGCCGTTATCGGTCTTTAAGGGAATATCCTTAAAGCGGTCTAACTGGATGCCGTTGGGGATGACCAGGCATTTGTCCGCATCGCAGCCCATATCGATCTGCGTCTTGCGGGCGTTATGGAACAAACTCGTCACGCGGAAGGCGCGGCGGTAGATCTCCTCCGAAAGCAGGTAGAAAAAGCGAATCCAGCGGTCCTTAAACGACGGCACCACCCAATCGGCGCGAATGATCTCTTCCTCGCGCTCGCGGGTATAGATGCCATGCTCGGTCAGCAGCACCGGCGCATTGTGAACGCTTGAGCCCAGGCAGGCGAGCAGGCCACCGTAGCCAGTCGAGATGGCATGGTACACATCGGCCACCGGCACCTCGATGCCCAACAGGTAGAGCACGGGCAGCAACATGGAGCGCATGGTGTGGAATGCATCGGCAAAGGGCGTGTAGGGATACTCGGCCAGGCACACGTCGCGAAAGATATCCATAAACGTGCGGCTCTGCAAAAACGAGAGCGGATGCACGCGACGGCGGTGGAAGATATCGAATAACACGTCCCAGTCCGGATTAGAGAGCGACACCAGACGGCGTAGCGCCTCGCGCTCACGGTCGTTAAAACTGGCTTCATGTTGCTCGCCCGAAAGCCGCAGGGCATCGTCCAGGAACACCTCGTGCACCTCGACCACGTTGCCGGGCAGCTCGTAGACAAACTTGCCACGGTCGGCAGCATGCGCGCCGATCACCCACAGCACAAACTCGTGCTCGGGCATGGCCTGGATATAGCCGTGCATCCAGGTAGATACGCCGCCGTGCACATAGGGGTAGCAACCCTCGAGCACCAAGCAGATTCTCATTTATCGCCACCCTCCTTGCGCTCGATCGTCACGGTCTTATCATTTGCCTTGAGCAGATACAGATTGCCCGTAAGGTGCGTCAGTTCGCCACCCGTCACCGCACCCGGCTCGCCATTATTAGCGCGGAACATGAGCCACGCCTCGTCGTGAAAATTGCCTAGGCTGAGCGTCCAAGCATCCGCACTGGTATCCACGCTCACCGTCACGGACGAAAAGCGCTGGATGGCACCGGAGCACTCCGACGCCGTCTGGTGCCGCAGGTCGGGCGCGGATTTGGTAAGCCACTCCAGGTAGTCGACCAGGCCGCCCTTGTAGACCTCCCAGCCCTCCTTGGCACCACGATCGGGATCGAGCAAGTCGTCCGGGTGCATAAAATGCGTGCTCACGTAGTGCATGTTGAGCTCGGACACGGCTGCCAGGCGCATATAGGAATCGTCGACCATGCCGCCCGAGACAATACGTGGTTGCTCCACAATGCCATCGCTCGCCACGCCAAACTCCTGTACATACGGCAGGTCGGTGCCGTCCTCAAAGTACGTGCTGGCGATGGTCTTAATGCGCGGAACGTCGGTGCCGATGAGCTTGCGCGCTCGGGCCGAAAGGATATTCGACGGCGGTACGTAAACCGAGCCGTGCGCGTTGGGCAGGACCTCGTCCTGAAACGCGATAAGTTCGTTGAGTGAAGCGAGAAGCGTCTCTTTGTTCTTCCAGGTCTTGTAGTCGTACAGCGCGCCGTAGTCGGTGTCCCAGAGCGCGAGCGGCTGATGGTTGTAGCCGTGAAAGCCCAGCTCGCCGCCCATCTGCAGCAGCATGCCGCCAAAATAGCGGAATTGCGTGGTATCGGCCTGTCGCGCGGGCTCGGTCTGGTTGACCGCGTCCTCGTAGTTTTCGATCATCACGCCGGTATAGCGAATGCCGTATTTTTGCGCGAGCTTTTGCAGATCGGGCCACCAGACCTTGGTGTAAAAATCCGCAATGGAAAGGCCGTAGTCACGCTTGATATAAGTACCATCACCCGAGGGCACGGGGCTAGGAAAGTCGTCCAAATAGAACACGGCGCTGTTGATGACCGGATAGGCCGTGGCATCACCCAGTAAGCTGATCGCCGCGGCGTAAAAACCGCGCATGACCTTGTCATAGATACCGATATTGCACACCACGGTGCGCCCGCTACCGCAGTCATTAGACCAAATGAGTGGGGCGCCCGCATCGCCAGTCTTAGCCCACTCACGCGCCGTCTCGCGCAGCGATACCGAAAGCGACGAATCAAAGGGGTCCGAGAGCTCGTAGCGCTCTCCCCCGCCCAGCATAAAGTCCTCACTCGGCACAATGCTTTCGGCTTTTACATAGTCATATCCGGCCGATTCAATGCCAAGCTTGGAGGCAATCACTTGCAGATAGCTCGAGTTATCCGGCGGCATGGCGAGCATAAGCGAACCGCCGGCACTCACCCAACTCATAATGTCGCTCAGGTGCGTACTGAGCCCATCGAGCGACGGCATGAGCAAAATCACGCGATCGAAGGAGGTCAGCGAGGGAATGGCATCCGCGCCATCCAGGGCAAGGTCAACGTCGCGGTGCGCGATCTTCATGTCGAGCAGGATCTGGTCGAACTGCTCCTTTACGTCCTCGACGCCAGCTTGATCGGAATCGGTAATGACCAGACACGTGGGCTTTTGGCCAAAGATTGCCGAGGAGGCCGGCACCGCATCGTTGGCGGCAAGCATCCCCAGTTTGTGCTGGCCCGCACTGTACTGCACGCCGGCACGTTCGATCAGCAGCACGGCGGCCATGACGAAAAAAACAGCCCACACCACGAGGAGTCCCATCCAACGAAAGCGGCCTGCTCGGTCGCGGATATGTTGCGCCACGCTCATCTAGCCTCCTCCCCGTCGCGCCAAAACGCCAACTTTTCGCGGTTGTCGGCGCTTAAATACACATGTTGCTTGTCAATCGCATCGATCACACGGTGGACTTCGTCACCGTCGCGGCGCATCACGGCCAGGCGCAGGCAAAGCATCCAAACCTCCTGCTCGTCGGGCACGTCGAGCACCAGCTGGTCGGTCACGGCCTGCGCCTCGTCGATCTGTCCGACATCGGCCAGCGCCGTCGCGTATCGAATGCGCAGCTCAAGGGTATCCTCGCGCTCGCAGCGACGCGCAAGCAGGCGCGCGTACTGTTGGCGCTGAATCTGAGCCACGCGCCCCTCGGCCAAGCCCGAGCCTAAGTATTCACCAAGAAAATCGCAGTATTCGATGAGGTTTTGCGCGCTCGGGTCCGTCTTAAAGGCGCGCTCCAGCTGCTGCAGTTTAAGGTCGGACTCCTTGGAGATCTGCGCCACCGCCGTCGCGGCATAGTGCGCCACCTCAACGTCGTCGTTAAGCTTAGCCGCCTGTAGCTGCGCCAGGTACGCGTCGGGCTCCTCGGTGAGCATGGAAAGCATTAGACGGCGCCGGTATGCCGGGTCGTTGACGATGAGCGCCTCCTCGAGCGGCACTACGCCTGCATCGTCCTCACCACTCGGTACCGACATACTGCGATGGAGCTCGTCGTTGAAGCGCAGCGACTCCAGCGCAGACTCTTTCAGTCCCTCGCCAAACTTCGCGCTGCGGATCGATAACAGAACCACCAGCAACGGGCCCCACAGCGGCACCAGCACTATCACAGCCAGCATGTGCCCGCGCACCGGCAGCAGGCCCAGCTTCATGAGCGTCCACAGCATCAGGCAAACCAGCGCATGAATCAGCAGCAAGACAGCAGCAACGACAAGCGAGATCAAGCGACACCCCCTCACCGTCACCGGTATAAGCGATGTGCTGCAGCAGCGCCACAATGTCCTCGCCGTCGACGGGCTCCACCGCAATCTGCTTTGCGCTCAGGCGCTCGCGGATAATGGGCAGATCGCACGCCTTTGCCTGGCGCATAAGCAGGTAGAGCACGTCGCCGTCGACCAAGCCCGCCGCGTCGCTCTCGCGGATTGCCGACCCAATTGCGCCCACCAGCTCGCCGACAGGCTCCATGCCCGGTACCACGCGCAGGAGCAAAAAACTCCCCATCTTGCTATCTGCCAGCGCCTGCTCCGCAGCGAGCTCTTGGCCAAAGGCGGCCTGCTTGAGCACGCAAGTGCCGTCAACGCAGCGTTTATCCTGCGCCACCGCCTCATAGTCAAAGGCACGGCCCAGCGCGCTTTCGACCAACCCGCACAAGATGCGGAACAGGTTTTGATAATAGAGGGTCATTTGGTTTTCGGCCGCACTACGCACAAAGATCAACACGGCGGGTGCCCCGTCGCGCTCGATCGTGTATCCAAACATGGGAAGCCCCGGCGTCAGCTCGCGGTTCACCCACAGGTTCGAACGACCCCCGTCGCCCAAAAGAGGTGCAAGCTGCTCAAGCGTGAGCGAGCGTGCGGCATCTTCGGCAATCGCGGGACTTGCTGCCACCAGGCGTGCAAATGCCCCGCCAGAAACATGGTAGATCGCAACCGAATCGTTCTCGAGGATCTCGCCCAGAAGCTCGCAGCACTTGCGATAGATGTCGCGTGGGTTGAGCACGTCGAGCTCCTGCGTCACGGCAAAGATCTTGCCAAAGCTGTCGTGGCGGCCCACGATCTGGCGCCTGTACGCGCGCTTGTCCTCGATCGCGTCGTGGTAGAGCTGCGTAAGAAACGTATTACGGTTGCGCACGAGGTCGTTTTGATCGCGCTCCGCCCTAATAGCTTCGCTGTTGCGCAGCTGCACATAGCCGCACACGGCGCCCACCACAAAGTACGCAATAAACGGCAGCCAGTTGGACGGCTCGTAGAACAGACCCTGGAAGGTATAGCCGTACTGAGTAAAGTAGCTCGCGGCCAAACCCACCGACGCCAGCAGTGCCGCGACCAAGCCAAAGTCCAAGCCATACAGCGTGCCGATCAGCACCACGTAGAGCAGGCGATAATCGAGCACGTTGAGCTGGGTAGATTGGGAGAACAGGTGCTCCAGCACCTCGAACAGGACCCAGGCGGCTACCGTCTCCAGGCATTTAATAGGCGGCGTGCGCATCTGGATGCGGTCGATGGCGGCGCGCAAGGGGTTGACCTTCTTTGCGCGGCCAGCATCCCAACGCGCTTGAATGGTCGAAAGATCGCGCAGCAAGTCGTAGCGCTGAAACCAGCCATAACGCACGCGAACGACGTCGCTGGCGGGCAGCGCGTAGCCGGCAGAATCGCCATAGGCAACTGAGAGCCCTGGGAAGAGCGCCTTGAGGGCCTCGCCCACCTCACCTGACGCGTGATAGAAGGTATCGGCAACGTCGAGCGTCTCAAAGGAGGCATCCCAGCTGTCGAAGATACGGCGTACCAGCACCGCGAGCTCCTCGGCACACAGCAGGGGAAACGCTGCATCCTGCGCACCCTGCAGAGCAACCGATCCGGTTGAGCACGCGTCGAACAGCGGCACCAAAAACGGGTCCTCCAGTGCGGCAGACGCGGTATACAGGAACGGCACGCGCAGGATCTTGGTCTGAACGCCCTCGCGAGCAGCGTAGTAGCGGCACAGGTCGTTGGCTGCGCGGGCGATAATTCCCTTGCCCGTTCGCCCCGCGGCATCGGCGGCACCCTCGGCACCCGCGGGCCCCGCTACATACAGCAGTTGGACCCGGCGACCCGCGCACGCACGAAAGACCGAGCGCAACAGCTCGATATCGCCCACGGTATCGGTATGCGGGGTAAGGTAATTGGATAGGTAGACTATGCGGTCGAACTCGTAGGCCTGATCCAGGTGTTGCAGAAGCTCTTTCCACGAGGAATGGGGCGACGACTCGTCGCGGTACGCGTCCTGCGCGGCTACGACCTGCACATGGTCCCCGGGGAACGCCTTGGCACAAAAGTCATCGTCAACATATGCGGTGTTGCCAACAACCAGCACCTCCATGGCGCACCCCTCCCCTTAATTCCACATTTGTCATAGTCAAACATGCGTATTGTACGCTGTCAACGCGAGCCAAGGCGCCTTTAAGGCTGTTTTAAGAACTTTTTTAGGGGATGTGGGGACATCGAGAGTGCTAAATGAGCACCCAATCCAGAAGTGCGGTGAAAAACCGAGATCTGTCAAACAGGCCCCTGTTTTGAGCATCCGCGACCTGCAGTTTTGTTGGCAAAAATCGGTGTGCGCTCGGCGAGTTTCGATTTTCCCCGCACTTCTCCTACGCACCGGACTCGCAATAGCGCAGTACAATCCGCCAATCGCACTAACCGGAAAGCCAATCCAGCGACTCGCCTAGCCAACCAGATACGGCCCGATTACATCGAAAATTTCGCCCACCTTAGTTGCAGGGTTTTGCGCAGATGGCTTAATGTTACCCAGTTCCCTATGGTACGCGACGAGGCGCCCAGCACGCTGCAATGCTTCGCCTCGCCTATCATCCACTGCCCCAAACATCCCGTCCAGGTTCTTGCGGTACTCGATGCCCAAGTTCTTCGACATCTCCTGCGCGAGGGCATGCTGGCAGTCGGACGCGGACATATGCGCGGTCGTGTAGCGAAAGTGCAAAAGCGGCCACAGCTCGAAGCAGGGGTTCGACCACAACGCATGGAAGGTCCTCGAACCATCGGAGAGCTCGTTGCACTTACGTTCCATCGCGTCGAAGTCGGACGCAGGGAAGTCATCCTTGTCATACACGAGCCACACGTGGTCGAACGTCTCGGGCGCATAGCGGCAGTGTTCGACGGCGAAGTCGAGCAGGTCGAGAGTATGTTTGCCAGTCCCCTTAACGACTACGGCAACCTTCCGCTCGTTTGCTGCGCCCAACGCGGCGCGCACGCCCTCGAAGTAGCGAGGCTCAGTCTCCTTGCCCTCGCTCACTACGAGATGACGCGTCATCTGGACCATGCGCGAGCGGACCTCTCGCTTGCCGCTGCGCCAGCCCTTCGACTTCTTCGCCGCCATGTTAATCCCACTCCTCAATTCGAGTGAGGTACGGGTCGGCACCGTAGCGACCGGACAGGTATTGCTTGTCGAAAGCCCCATTCTTGCTTACCAGATTGCCGTTTACCTCGTGGATATCGGCAAGCGACCACAGCTGGCTCGCCTCCCCCTCGCCGCGCGCTGCGAACCATATCTCGTCGCGGCGGAACACGTCGTTTCGCATGGTTGACACGTCCTGGGACGAGAAGATGAGCTGCGCGCCACTCTTGTTGACCTCAGGATCCTTAAACAACAGGATCACATAGCGAAGGAGCTTCGGGTGCAGTTTGGCATCGAGCTCGTCTACCACAACGGTGCCACCACGCTCAAGCGCTGTCATCAGATACGCAGCCAACCCCATGAGCTTCTGGGTTCCGGCAGATTCCTCGGATAAACGCAGCTCGTACGCCTTGCCGCCCACCTCGTGCCTCACGAAGACGCGCTGGCCGCGCCACTCCGGCGCCCTCTCCACTCTGAAGCCATCGATACGCACATCAACGGCGCGCAGAAAACGCGTGACCTCGCGCGAGTCACCCTCGTCGAGCATTTGCTCGAGCATCCGCTCCAGATAGGAACTGTTGTAGTTAAGAAACACAGCGTCGAGAAACCAGCTGGCCGCCTCCTGGACCACCGGCGCATCGAAGTTGATGCAAAGGAACGATAGGTAAGGCAGGCTCGGGTTGAACCTCGCAGCCGTCACAAGCTTACGCAGTGTGGGGCCGAGTTCAACCTTTGTATCCTCACGCTCGAACAGCATCGCCGTACGCGACGCTCCCAATTTACGCCGCCACAGCCCCTCGGACACGATCTCATCGGCGTGTACAGACAGAACATAGCGGTACTCATGCTCACCCGCGCGGTAATAGAGCTCGAACTCGGTGGGCTCGGCAGCAGACACGTCATCGAACTCAAACGCCGAACAACGGGGTATCAAAGGGCGATCACTCTCTGGTGCATCAGCGCTGGCAGACAGAAATCTAATTGGTCTGGCCACCGCCGAACGAACGTAGTCAAGAGCCTCGAGCAGATTAGACTTGCCGCCAGCGTTGGGCCCGTACACCGCAGCCACCGGAAGGAAACTCTGCCCGTCGGAACACTCGATGAGGGAACGCTCAAACTCCTTCATCGGCGTCGCCTGCATGGAAAGCTCCGCCTCGTCGCGATAGGACCGATAGTTCTTAAAGGTGAACTGGCAAAGCATGGCACTCAACATTCCTTTCATTGTTTTGAAAAGGTATATCAGAGTTTTTATTTAATTATAGACTTTAAATAGCATCAATCAAGTGTTTGCAGCATCTGGAGCAAAAGATACAAGGCCCAAAACTTAGAAGTATGTGGCAAATCCCTGGCGTGCCGAGCGCTCCGGAATGCCGCAATGCTTCTACCTGCGGATACTTTATGCGGAAAAGCCGTTGTGCTCGGGGATTCCAGAGGCTGCCGCATATTATCGACAGGTGAACTCGGAAGTGCGGTGAAAAAATGAGGTCTGCCGACCAGACCCCGGTTTTGGACTCTTGCGACCTGCGGTTTTGTTGGCAAAAAAACGGAGTGCGCTCGGCAAGTTTCGATTTTTCCCCGCACTTCCGAAATTCGCGGCGAAAACCCACTGCCCAGAAGCGAATACGGACAAGTTCCCTTCGGAAACAGCCCTCTTAAACGCGAAAACCGCCTTTCGGCGGTTCCCACGGACCAAGCCGGACGTACCGTCGCAAGGCCTCATCATACTGGTTACTTTAAGGAAGAACTCGGGGTCCGTCAATCCGATATCACCAATCTGAGCGATCGCGTCTCGCCGACAGGTTTATCGCTGCCAAAGAAGGCGTCTATGCACGCGGCCTATCTCCTATAGCGTCCCCGGGCCAAAGTAATCACGAATCACCTAAAGCTCTTTGCACCTGAATATTCATCTCATGAAAGACGTCATAAAGAACACTTTGGTTAATTAAGCCTTGATAAGTTCCGACAAGGCCGGCCAAGTCATTGAGTAGCGACCTCATCTCGTCGGCAGGCAAAACACGGCTGAGAAGGTCATACATATCGGAAAACTTTGCACCCCTGACCTCCGCGCAATAAAGTCGCTCGTCGTGCGCGCAGATATTCCTAAAGCCGACCAGAACCTGAATGACACGAAGCAGCACAATCGGCTCAAGCCTTTCTTCCCTATTTGCCGTTTGATTGACCAGCTTACAAGCAGCATTCTGTACACCACGATTTTGAAGCTGATAGAAGTGGCAAATATTGCCAAACGTCAGATCATTCTGCAGAACCCATAATGGAACCGCGCCATATTTGTTCAAATAATGCCTGACAAACGGTCGCATATGTTGTTCATTTGACACTTTATCGTTCAACGTTTTCAAGAGTTCGGCAAGATTCTTAGCGTGAAGATAGTTTTTATTGCCTCGATACGCCTTGGGCACAAGCATATCTCTTGACCTGACATAATTTAATCGATTCAGATAGGCATCCGGAGCACGATATTTGTCGCAAAATGAATAAACAACGGCGTTTTTAAGCACCGCTTCGGCTCTCGCAAGATAGGAAAACGCAAGCTGCCTGAGCTCTCTGTCGAACAAAAACAGATCGAAAATGTTCCTAAATGAAGTGCCATCTTTATAAACGTCATCGGAAGAGGATGTCATAGCATCTTTATCGAGAAATGGGTCTTTATACCCATTTATAATTGCGTAGTAGCTTTCACGCCTCAAGCAATCTGCTGTTGTAGCATCAATTAAGACGCCGCGACTCTCTAAAAGTTCGATTAGCTGAGCGAAAGTCTTAAACTCTTTAGCCACAGAAAGCTCCTAAAATCAAAGGGCCGCTGTCGGAAAACCGTACAACGACCCTTCTTTGTCATCGCCTCACGTAGAGTCCACGACGACTGCATCACTGATTGCATAATACCCTACATACGCAGCAATTGCGCAGCCGAACAAGAAAATCATGCAGCGAATTTTTATTCTGAATCAATTCTTGATCACGCCAGAATTACATCCAGTGCTCGACTTTTGGCTTTTGCCCCTAGGATTGTCCTGTGCAGTAAATCAATCTAAGTCGCTGCGCGCCCCTATCGTTTGCTTTTATCAGCAGCATCTATCCCAAACGCATCCAAGCTTACAAGGCCAGACGTTTGCAATAAGGTCTCCTTAAAAGCGTCTGAAGTCAAACGCCCTTCGACATAAGCTTCATAACAACGAAGCAGCGTCTCAGTCGACAAAACTGCAATGTCATTTTTACGAGCAATTGTAATCTGAGTTTCAGGAAACGGATCTCGCTCTTCCGGTTTTAATTCAATTTGGGATGCAAATATAAGAACACCTTTTAACTTGCCAGAGTCGCCTTCGTCTTCCATGGCATCAGCTTTAATTTGGACATGATCGTACGTCTTTGAAACATGTTGTCGCTTAAGCCCGCCGTTGCTGCCTTTAATCTCAATTAAAAAGAGGGTGTCATCGTAAGAGAACCTGAAATCCTCTTCCTTATTGTCTTCAAAATCCTCATCGACCTCAGCAATCTCAGCCAAAAGGTGGCGAGCCTTATTTTCGAGTTCAAAGTCTTTGCTACAAAGGACCGACTTAATTTCCCGATAATCCGAAAGGACCTCTTCAATCCCTTTCTTCTCTTCGCTTAGAAGAGCTATTTGATCCTCTATGGCTTTCATTCGCGCCCTTCGAGTCGTTTCATCATGAAATTCGACTTCCTCAAGCCAATCAGGAGTGCGGGAGGACTGAACTTCGGCTGGGAAAATGGCGTCAACAACCGACAACAAATCATCGTTGTCGTTGACATGAAGCGTTGTAGCCGCAAGAGTCTCAGACAACCGTACGGCTGAAACAGTTGACGCTTCCGACTTAAGAATCGGATTGACTGGAGGCAAAATCGGAGTACTGAAAGAAAAATCTGAATGAAGCTCTCTATCAAAAAGACGCGTTTTCGACTCACCGAAACAAATATGCAAAGGCAAAGGGAGCAGCTCGCCTATTGGTGAGCCAGCAAAATCCTTAATGAAATCCTTTAGCGGCATTTTATGCTTATACCTATTGGAGTGAGCATGCGAATCGTATTCGTAGCAATAGGAATACATGCAGTTTTGCGGAAACAAAACGATACATTTACATTTATTTGATTGCAGCAGCATCTGACCAATAGAGGATATATCTGCATGATCCTTTAATTGGCTGTCGTTATAGTAGTCGCTTGTCCATAAATGCTCATCTTGCAAGTCAATAACCGTCAACTCGAAGGCGTCGAAAGCGCTTGCCCTACCAAATTCTCTAATCGTCAGGTCGCCTGTTTCCGTAAATCCGCAATCCCGTTGTCTGTAAACCAATAGCTGGGTTTTCATGATATTAATCCCCTTTCGCCCAGAACGATTGATGCCGATCTAGCGCCCCTCTTTAAGGATGCAACCATGTAACGGCTGCATGCACGTTATTCCGTACCAGCAGCCACAATGACCCCTCACCATTGATACAGTCACTGAATGAGACTTATGACAAGTCCGCTTGTGCCGCCTTACTTATAGTTTAACTACTGGCGCGGACACAAACTAACCTTTGATGGTCTCGGTGTATAGCATCGAGAAGACACAACGTGACCTCATGCTGAGCCGCCAACAAGCGTATAGCCGACCCAGCACGAGTCACAAGACCGCCAGGGCAACCCCTCCCCAACATTCCCCATAAAGTTCGCTGATGTTGACTGGGGTTCCCGTAAAATAAACCGCAACAAAATATGTGCGGAGTGCTGGCCTGGAGCTGCCTTCGGTCCCTATTGGCTGCTCACCGAGAGGCTCCGCTATGAAACGACCCCTTTGCTACTTGCTCTGCGCGATCGCGTGCACGTCCATGGTCAGCGCGACGATGCCCATGGCAGCCATTGCAGAAACCACGCAGCCTCGAGCAACAGCCGAGCAGCAGGCGCAAGCCGACGCCACGAGCAGCGGCACAGGCAAGGCCGAAGACGGCACCGACACAAATGCGACAGCAGATACCGTAGAGGACAGCACCGCAACATTCACCGGCGCCAGCGCAGTCAACACGGAAACCGCTGACGGCACCACCGCTGCAACCGGCACCACCGCCCCATCCCTCCGATCCCAAGCCACCCCCACGCCCGCCGCAATCTCCGCCACGTCACAAACCGGCTACGCCCACTCCGCCACGGCAACCCAAAACGGCGTCACCTTCACCGTCTCGTGGAACGACGCCCCCGCGGGCACCGCGACGACCTTCCACGCAACCCAGGCCAACGGCTCGTCCCAGGCCAAGGCGCGCATGGATGTGCCCACCTATTGGGACGGCGACAGCCATGAGAGCGTCTGCGACCCGTCGCGCGCAGCATGGGGCAGCTACTACAGCCTGGGCACCGCGGGCCACGTCTTTACCTTTGACTTCACGGCATCGGGCACATACCGCATCTACTTCTACTTTATGGACAACGACAGAAACGACCCCCAAAACGACAAGGAAATCTACTACCTGCGCACCACGGCGGAGGTGACCGTAAACGACGCCGCCCGCCCGAGCGTCACGCAGATCGTCAACGAAGCCGTGGCCCAGTGCAGGCAAGAGACAAGCGGCTCGGAATACGACATGGCGCTGTGGCTCCACGACTGGACGCTCGACCAGCTGGAGTACGACCACAGCCCCAACTGGTGCTCGGCCGAAAGCGGCCTCACGCGCCACCAGGGCACCTGCGAGAGCTACCAGCGCATCTACTCCAAGCTCCTTGACGCCGCGGGCATCGCCAACGGCCGCATCACCGGCAACGGCCACACCTGGAACGCCGTAAAGATCAATGGCAAATGGTGCCAGATGGACCTAACCTGGGACGACACCAGCGACAACTGGTACGGAGACCTGGACCAGCGCCCTGCCGTTGCGCGTGCGGTCTACTCCGGCTCCCCCGTGCTTTTGCTCGATGAATGCACATCGGCCCTCGACCCCAAGACCGAGCGAGAAATGCTGGATTGCATGCGAAATCTCGGCCGTACCGTCATCATCGTCGCACATCGATCTACTGCGTTGGAGGTTTGTGATCGGGTTGTAAGCCTTTAGCCTAAATGAAGAGTGGGCGCTGCGGTCGTTTTCGACAGCGCTCTCGACATACTCATTGATTTGAGAGACACAAGGTGGCTCAATCCCGCACGATGGTATTTGACGGAAAGCCAAATATATGGGTTGTAAATCAAGCCCCGAAAGGAGGTAAAGATATGGACGAGACGACTCAGCACTATTTGAACTCGCTGCGTGCAATTGCGTTTCCAAATGGCCAGGTCTTTGTTGAGCACAAGGACATACCACTGGCAAATAGATTTATAGACCTTGGATTGGCCAAAAATCGAATCGAGTATGCTGACTGCAGCGGAAACTGCTGGATTTGGATTAACATGTCGGCAAGAAGGCCCTAAGTCGAGATGCAAATTGCTCAAGATTAAATAAATAGTGGCTCGCCGGGTTTCCCGACGCGCCCCCACACCCAAACGTCTTCGGG
>OAUH01000515.1_pt1 | contig 23239 bp, 19 predicted proteins | sample 1495121 | NCBI WGS metagenome assembly OAUH01 (sample SAMEA2580006, study PRJEB22360) | human gut metagenome | reverse complement strand
TAGAATCCCACTCTCTCCCAGAATCCGCACCGCCCGGTTTGAGGCGTTAAATTCCACCGGAAGGGTAACGATCTGAAAGAGGACGGCAAAAGAAAAGGCTATAATTCCGATCTGAATCAGCATATAAGACGAACGACTGTTGAACAGTAAACCAAATAGAATCAAAGGCCACGCAATGGCTGACCCAAAATTCGCAATCGGCACAATGGCGCTCCGGATACGAAGCGGTGCATATCCTTTTGTATGCTGGATCGCATGTCCACACTCGTGTGCCGCCACACCTACCGCCGCCACAGATGCCGATTGATAGGTGGCATCCGATAGACGCAAAACCTTGCTCCTTGGATCATAGTGGTCTGTCAGGTTCCCTCCCACATGCTCCACTCTCACATCATAAATCCCCGCTCCCCGGAGAATCCTTTCAGCCGCCTCCTTTCCGGTCATCCCCGACCTGCTCCGGACCCGCGCATATTTTGCGTAGGTGGACCGGACTCTGGCCGAGGCCAGCACACAAAGGATCAGACCGATCAGTACGAGACTGTACGTCGGATCAAAATAATAGTAAAATGGCATTTCTACCGCTCCCTTCACCTTTCAAAATCAGTTCTCCCCCAGAATCAATCCTTCTTTCAGCGAATACCCCCGCAGAAACGCTCCGGCGTCCATCCGCTTTTTCCCCGGAATCTGAAGCTCACGGATTGTGAGACTCCCTTCTCCTGTTTTCACTGTAAACTCCTGCTTTGACACGGAGGTGATGGTACCGGGCTTTGCCTCTTCGCTTCCCGGCACATCTCCTGCCACATCCGCGTCCCAGATTTTCATTGTCTTTTTGTCCCAAGTAGTATATGCACTTGGCCATGGATTTAAACCACGAATCAGACGTTCAATCGAAACTGCGTCCCGGTTCCAGTCAATCCGCCCCAGTGCCTTGTCAAGCATTTTCGCATATACGGTCGGGCTTTCGCTCTGCTTTTCCGGCCGGATACTTCCCTCTTCCATTCTCCGTAATGTCTCGACACAGAGCTTGGCCCCTGCATCGGCCAGCTTGTCGTGGAGGCTTCCTCCGGTCTCCTTTTTATCTAGTTCAATCACTGTCTTTAAGAGAATATCCCCGGTATCGAGCCCTTCGTCCATCTGCATGGTCGTCACGCCGCTTTCCCTTTCTCCGTCAATCACAGCCCACTGAATCGGCGCCGCGCCCCGGTATTTGGGGAGCAGTGAAGCATGGACATTGACACATCCATAAGGCGTCATCTCCAGAATCTCTTTTGGCAGAATCTGCCCAAAGGCAACGACAACCATAATGTCCGCCTGATAGGATCTCAGCTTTTCCACACACTCGTCTTTGCGGATCCGCTTTGGCTGGTAGACCTCAACGCCATAGCGCAGAGCCGCTTCCTTTACCGGTGGAAACTGCATTTCCTTTCCTCTGCCCTTGGGCTTGTCCGGCTGTGTTACCGCAAGGACAACCTCATGCCCAGCCTCAATCAGCGCTTCCAGCGTCCCCACAGAAAAATCCGGTGTTCCCATAAAAATGACTTTCATACTCTGTCACAATCCTTTCTACTCTTCTTCCACATTATCATGGATTCCATCTTCCGCAAGTCTCATATACATCTGTCCGGAAAGATGATCAATCTCGTGGCAGAATGCTCTGGCAAGTAGACCTTCCCCCTCCCAGATGACCTCTTCCATTTCCTCATTAAGTGCACGGACTTTTACGTGGCTTGGTCTTGTCACAATCCCGTATTTCCCCGGAAGGCTTAAGCATCCCTCTTCTCCGGTCTGGGTCCCATCTGACTCGATGATTTCCGGGTTAATCAGAACGATCGGTCCTTCTCCCACATCGATTGTAACGATCTGCTTTAAGATACCTACCTGTGGCGCCGCAAGGCCTACACCCATCGCATCGTACATCGTATCCAGCATATCTTGAATCAGGATCTTGGTCCGAATTGTCATTTTATCCACCTTTTTGCACTGCTTTTCCAGTACTTCATCTCCTACTTCACGTATTTTTCTGATTGCCATGATTATTCCCTCTCTTTACTATTAAAATGCCTGGACCGGATCAAAGTCAAATTGAATCCGGATCCTGGAAAATCCTTCATTGATTTCAATATATCGCTCTATTTTATTCTTGACCGCGATTAGCACCTGGTAATCTTCATGCTTCAGATAAAGCGCTTTCCGGTACAAATCCCGGATCTTTGCGACCGCAGGGCTTGCCGGTCCGATAATCTCAAGCTTTGAATCGGAACCGACCGCTTTAGCAAAAATCTTTAGATAGTAGGCTCCTTTTTCCAGGAGCGCCTCATCCTCGCTTATCATCAAAATTGCCATTAAATGTGCTGAGGGCGGATATCCCATCAGGGAGCGGAACTTCATCTCCTGCTCAAAGAAGGCCTCGTAGTCCTGTCTTGCGGCTGTCTGAATACTGTAATGCTCCGGATGATAGCTCTGGATGACTGCCTCCCCGGGAACACTCCCACGTCCGGCACGCCCCGCTGCCTGACAAAGCAGGGCAAATGTCCGCTCCGCCGCCCGGAAATCACTCATATACAAAGACAAATCCGCCGCCAGCACCCCTACCAGGGTGCCATTCGGAAAATCATGTCCCTTGACGATCATCTGAGTCCCGACCAGGATATCCGCCTCCTGATCCGCAAAAGCAGAAAGAATCTTTTCGTAGCTCTCCTTCTCCCTTGTCGTATCCAGATCCATCCGAAGTACCCCTGCCTGCGGAAATTCTTTTTTGATCAGCTCTTCCACCTGCTGTGTCCCGGCCTTAAATGCCCCGATATGGGGGGAACCGCAGGACGGGCAGACCGAAATCACCTTTTCCTCGTAACCGCAGTAATGACATACCATCCTGCCGCCCTTGTGCCAGGATAATGATACGTCGCAATGAGGACATTTTACTACATATCCACAGGACCTGCAAGACAGGAACCCCGCAAATCCTCTCCGGTTCAAAAAGAGCATAATCTGTTCTTTCTTTTCCAGACGGTCGTAAATCTTTCCCCGCAAGGCATCACTTATAATAGAACGATTTCCATTTTTCAGCTCGTCTCGCATATCTACGACCGATACTTGTGCCATCTGCTGCTTTTTTGCCCTTTTTGTCAGGCGCAGCAGTCGGTATGTGCCCTTTTTGCACCCTGCAAAAGCCTCCAAAGACGGGGTCGCGGATCCAAGCACAACACTTGCCCCCTCGATCCTTGCCCGCTCGATGGCGGTCTCTCTGGCATGATACCGCGGAACCTGCTCACTTTTGTAAGTCGCCTCGTGCTCCTCATCCATAACAATCAGCCCCAAATGCTCAAATGGTGTAAACAGCGCCGATCTGGGACCGATCATCACATCGATTTCCCCGGATCTCGCCCGCATCATCTGGTCATAACGTTCCCCGGCCGAGAGTCTGGAATTCATAATCGACACCCGGTTACCAAATACTTGCACAAATCGCATCACGGTCTGGTAAGTCAGGGCAATCTCCGGTATAAGGACAATCGCCTGTCTGCCGGCAGATACCACGGTACGGATCATTTCCATATAGACTTCCGGTCACACCGTAGAGCAGATAGGTATCAAACCGGGCTCTTTCATAGTCCTCCTGGAAGATCCGTATGGCTTCCTGCTGCTCCTCCGTATAAGTTATCCGCGCCCGTCCGGCGCCGGATGCCCGCACCGGATTACGAAATACCGTTTCCCGCTCCACTGTAAGGATCTTCTTTTCTTCCAGGGCACGTACGACCTGAGCTGTTACGCCAAGCTTTCTCGTAATCCATCCATAATCTACATCCTCGCTCTTCAAAAGCACTTCCAGAAGCCTTGCCCTTGCTTTCTGGTTCTTCCTTTGAAAGAAAGACAGCCACTTTCTTCCCTCCTCCACAGAAACCGTCCTGTGAATCATCCGCTTCTCCTTGGGCCGCTCCTCCTTCTTCACTGGCCAGACCGTCTTTAATGCCTGAATCATCGTCCCGCCATAGTGCTCTTTCATCCAGACGGCAAGGGAAACCAGATTCTCCTCAATACTGACGCTTTTTGGCGCTTTGCCGTGAATGGCCTTGATCTTCTCCGGATCAAAACTACATTCTTTGGCAAAGCCGACAACAAACCCCTGACGCAGCCGGTCCTGGTTTCCAAACGGTACCAGCACGCTGCTTCCGATGGCCAATCCATCCTCCATGTCTTTTGGTACCTCGTATTCAAAGGTCCGGTCCAGTTTTTCATGTGTGATATCTATAATAATTTTTGCGTACATGCTTCCTCTACTAATTCCTGTTCATCCATATGATATAATCTTCCCTGAATTTCCTGGGTTGTTTCGTGACCTTTGCCTGCGATCACTACCAGATCACCAGGACCTGCCATCTGCACTGCCCGAAAGACCGCTTCCCTGCGGTCCACAATTCGGAGATACGCCCCGCCCGTCTTTCGTACTCCCGTTTCGATATCATTTATAATCGTCTCAGGATCCTCCCATCTTGGATTATCCGAAGTGAGAATCGTAAGATCAGAAAGCCTTCCGGACACCTCGCCCATCTGAAATCGCCTCTCCCTCGCCCGCTGTCCACCGCATCCAAACACTGTGATCAACCGAGTCGGATGGTAGCCCTTTAGAGTTTCCAAAGCACTCTGCAGACTCATAGCATTGTGAGCATAATCGATCACTGCCTCCGCTCCTCCCGGAATGTGGAGGAACTGCATCCGTCCCCGGACCTGAAAGTCTGCAAGTGAGGCTGATGCCGTTTCCCACGGCACGTGGCACCTGGCACAAACTGCCATTGCCGCCAGAGCATTATACACCGTAAAACGTCCCGGTGCCGGAATGGCGACATGGACTTTGCAGACGTCAAACTCTACCCCCGGATGCCCCTGCACGAATCCCTCGGCCTGAATGTGTTCCGCCCGGATCTCTCCCTGCCGGATGCCAAACGTCCCATACGGGCACCCCGTACCCGAAAAGATCCGCTCTGTGGCCGGATCATCCCCGTTTCCCAAACCTTCCCGGCTCTGAAGAAACAGTTTCCTCTTACACGCCAGATATTCCTCCCGGCTGGCATGTTCGAGCTTTCCAATATGATCCTCTCCAAGGTTTAAAAAGACGCCGAGATCAAAGCAGATCCCACAGGTCCGTTTAAGCTTGAGCGCCTGAGAAGAAACTTCCATCACACAGACTCGACAGCCATTTTGGTGCATCCGTCCAAGAAGCCTCTGCAACGTGACGGCATCCGGCGTCGTATGCTCTGCCTGTTCTTTTCGTACTCCGTCAAACTGACCGACCGTGCCGATCATTCCTGTACGTATCCCAAAATCCTCCAGGATCTTCCGAATCATGCACACGGTGGTCGTCTTGCCTTTCGTCCCGGTCACTCCGATCATCGTCATCGTCTTCGATGGCTCCCCTTCGTATCTTGCAGCAAGAAGCGCCGCCGCTTCCCGTTCGTCATCTACCAGGATCCCTTCGCACTCCGGGAATTCTCCCAAAATCTCTCCGATCGTCTCCCGCTCCTCTTTTGCGGCCACAAGAAGCCTCGCTCCACGCCTTAGCGCCTCCCTGGCATACCGGCTCCCGTTACAGAGACTTCCCCGGATACAAACAAACACCGTACCCTCCCGGCACTCTCTGGAATCGATACAGATCCCATGAATCTCACGTTCCGGAAAGTGCATACACTTAGCAAACGGTTCACACGAAAGCGCGCCCAATAATTCCGATACTCTCATAAGCCTGCATACTTTCTGACAGTTCTTACTATCAATATAAGTAATCATAGCATAATTGTTACTTTTCGCCAACCGTCATCTTCCCCGTCTCCTTGTCTTTTTCATTTCCCCGTGTTATACTGGTGGAACAAAAATGATATCATTTGGAGGTTGCTATGTTCAATATTTTTGGATGCCCGATGCACTTTGGGGTTGGTGCGCCGGGGTTAAAATACAGTCTTGATTATTTGCGAAACCGTTATGAAAATTTAAGAATTGTCAAATTGCCTGAGATTCCGATGGAGGAGGATCCGGATTGCGTATTGAAGAACCGCAATACCGTGGCCGCTACCTGTCAGAGCATTGCCCAGTATATGTATTCGGTTTTTGAAACCGGGAAGATCCCACTGTTTCTTGGCGGGGATCACAGTGTTGTCATGGGTTCCGCCTCTGCCACCAGTGTCTATATGCAGGATCATTTTGGCGAGGATACCGGCCTGATCTATATTGATGCCCATGCGGATATCAACACGGACGCCACTACCGTGAGCGGAAATATCCACGGTGTTCCGGTGTCTGCCCTCCTTGGCCTGGGAGATGAAAAGCTCACCGGATTTCTCCGTCCGGGTGCCAAGTTCCACCCGGAGAACATCGTCTATCTTGGTCTTCGTGATATCGATCCCCCTGAACTTACCATCTTAAAAGAGCAGGGGATCCGTTACTATACTTACGATGAGATCTGTGAACGGAGCCTTTCTGTCTGCCTTGAGGAGACGGTATCGTATCTCTCCCACCTGCACTACGTTCACCTAAGCTTTGACATTGATTCTATGGATCCTGCCATCATGCCTGGAGTATCTGTTCCGGTGAAAGGGGGCTTTACCGAGGCGGAGGTATACGAGATGTTCGGTACTCTGATGAAAAAGCTTCCGATTGCCGCCTACGATATCGTAGAGTTTAACCAGGAATACGACCGTGGAAACCGGACCGCTGACTTCGTATCCGAACTGGTGCATTTCATCACAACCTCTGACCGAAAAGATGCATGATAATATAGTCGTAAGGAAAGGGTGCCGCAAGATGATCTGTCTGATCATCCGCGGCACCCTGAACTATTTTCTCCGGCAAGTGCTTTCGTGAATCTGGTCATAACTTTCCAGATACTTTTTCACATATTCTACATCTGACGGACAGTCGATATACTCGCTTCCATACTTCTGACGTGTCTCATTCCCCTTGCCTGTCACGAGAATCACGGTCCTGTCTTCTGACTCCTCAATAGCTGTACGGATCGCCTCTCCCCTGTCTTCGATCATCACATACGGGCAGTTCTGTGCCTGCAAATACTGTGCAATATCTCCGGAGATCTCCTCTACCGGCTCATAGCCCGGATCCTCCGCGGCCAGGTACACCTTCTGTGCGTACTGTCCGGCAATGGTCCCCAGATCCTTTCTGCGGATATAGGCTTTCTTTCCCGGACAACCAAAGACTGCCTTGATGGCATAGTCCGGATATTCCTCCCGGATGGAGGAAAACAGCTTCTCAAAGCTTAGTTTATTGTGGGCATAGTCCACAATGGCAATGATCTTTTTATCCTTGCTTGCGTAGAGTTCCATACGGCCGCTGGATCTGGCTCTTAAAAATCCGGAATGTGCAGGATCTTAGCCGCCGCGATCACCGCCAGTGCGTTCTCTACATTGAACAATCCCGGCATAGTCAGACAATAGTCCTCCTCCCCCTCTTTGGAGCGCACGGAAAATTTCGTCTCATGGCCGTCTTTCCGGATTTGGTATGCATAGTAATCCGCATTTTCATCTTTCTGGCTGATCGTCGTCACATCGCCAGCCGCCTGAGCTGCCTCCAGAATCCGGTCCGCAAAATCCGCATCCAGATTCACCACCGCATGGTCGGTCTGTGCGAACATCCGCATCTTGGATGTAAAATAATCCTCAAAGTCCGGATGCTCGATCGGGCTGATATGATCCTCCGAGATATTGAGGAAAATCCCAACATCAAAGCGCATCCCATCGACCCGGTTATATTTCAGTGCCTGACTGGAAACCTCCATCTCGGCAAATGTGATGCCACAATCGGCCGCATTGCGGAAATGCCGCTGCAGCTCCACAGCCTCCGGCGTGGTAATATGAGACTCCACTCTGCTCTTCCCGTCATAAATATCAATCGAAGAAATAACCGCGCTTTCCGGCTTTCCCGTCTCCTCCATATAATCGTCCACGATAGCTTTCATGTAATATGCGGAAGTCGATTTCCCTTTCGTGCCGCCGACCCCCACAACCGTCAGCTCCTTCCACGGAGAGCCATAAAAAGCATTGGCCAGAATCGCCATCGCCTTTCGTATATCACTCACAAGAAGAAATGGCACATCCTTTCCGGTCTCGTACTTCCTTTCACTGATATAGAGTACCGCACCCTTTTCAATCGCGCTTACTAAATATGTTTCCTTAAAAGTCGCACCTTTACAGATAAACATAGTATTGGCTTTCACTTCACGTGAATCATAGGTCAATACATCCGGATGCGTCTCCTCCTGTCCGTAAAGTGCCGCCTCCATGAGCAGGCCACTTGCCTCCATCAAATCTGCATATGTTTTCAAGGTATCGCTTTTCCTCTGTGACATCTGTCTTCTCCTTTACTTTATTGATAGCAGGCGCCGGACCGTATGATAGACTCCCGGACAAGAACGTCCATAGCGTCCAGACAGATCTCCGGAAGCACATGATCCTGTTTAAAAACGGAAATTTCCGTACACGCCAGGATCACCACCTCACAGTCCTTTTTGATGAACTCCTCCATCACCCGCTCAAATTTGTGATAATTTCCTTTTTTCCCGGCCTTGACATCATCATAGATCAAAGACATCACATCCCTTTGCCGCTGTTCGGACGGTATGATCTCCTCAATACCATGGGACTCACATTCTCTGCGGTAAATCCCCGCGGACACGGTGCCGTCGGTTCCCATAATCCCGATTCTTCTGACATTCTCAAAATGCTCTTTTGCGTATCGTACCGTCTCGCGCGGCATGTGGATGATCGGAATTTCTGTCATTGCCTGAATCTGGTCGTAAAAATAATGCGATGTATTACACGGGATGGCAATATGCTCTGCTCCGGCTGCCTCCATAACTTTCAGATCCCCCTCCATCGCCTGCAAAAGCGGATCGCACTCCCCGCTTTGAATCGCCTTTGTCCGGTCCGGCATGGAGGCATGGCTTAAAATCGTCATGTCCAGATGTTCCTGATCACAATCCGCCTTCGTATGCCGGATCACTTCCTCGTAAAAATATGCGGTAGCCTCCGGGCCCATGCCGCCGATAACCCCTAATTTTTTCTTCATAGTCCCTCCTTACATTCTATCATGTCCGCCGGTCAATGATAATATTTCTGAAACTTGATGAAGTGGCTGAAATGCGTCCGCATCATCCGGTACAATCTCGGAAGTCCTAAGTCCCCTTTCTTAAAGACCGGGTTGACGACCTTTCCTTCCCGGATCAGCTTCTTCATCTTTGCCTTGGACTGTGCATCCTTTACATACTTAAAAGCCACCGCTTTCGGGACAACCATCCAGAGATGCTCCTCCTTCGCCGTCTCAAAGCTCAGCTCTTTTCCATAGACGTATTCCTCCACAATGTACTTCGCCACATTAAAACCGGAACCGGTCACATAGTAATTGCTTCTTCCCTGTCTCGTATTGATCTCAAAGAACTTGTATTTTCCATCTCTTCTGTCAAACTTGATATCAAAATTGGAAAATCCCACATAGTGCAGATCTTCCAGTAAATTTCTTACCCTCTTCATCAGTTCCTGATTCGGTTCCGTGATAATGACCGCATGATTTCCAAGGCCGTGCGGCGTATGCTCCTCAAGCAGCACATGTCCCAGGCACATCATCTTTACTTTCCCATTTCGGTCTGAGTAGGAGGTCAAAACCCGCATGTACTCATCGTTTCCCGGAATCATATCCTGAATAATCAGATCATCGTCATAGCCTGCATCGTAGATCTCCCGGATCACAGAATTCAGCTCCTGTCTGGATTGGATCGTGTAGACTTTCTTCTGGGTGTCAAACGGATGCTCCCAGTACTTGATACTGTCAGACGGTTTCAAAATCACCGGATACGGAAAATCAATGGTAAAATCCATGGACATTCCATTCTTGAATACAAAAGTTCCAGGATAGTCAACGCCATGTTTCTCGCACAGCTTATAGAATGTCTCCTTCTGCTGCAAACTGTTCATCAGATCAAAATCAATATATGGGGCGATGATGTTGTCGTCAAGCTGATCTTTATGCTTGCTGATCAGCGCCACATAGCTGTCTCCACATCCGATCAGTATGATCTTTTTATCCTTATGCTTCCTTGCGAAGCTGTGAATGGTCTTTAAAAAGTAATCGTCCGTATCAATCTTCGGATTGGCATGATATTCAATCATCCGGCTCTGATAGCTCGGTCCGGTCGGATATTTCCCGAAGATATATGTCCTGACCTGGTACTGCTCATAAAAAGCTCTCGCAACACTGTAAGTATTGATATCCCCGCCCAGCAGAACCGGTATGAATTCTCTTGACACAAATTCCATAATTTCTTCCTCTTTTCTCCTGTTTCACGTCGTTTTATTATACCCCTCACAGAAACGGCTGTCAAACGCTATCCCTGATCTTGTGGATCCTTTTCTTCTTTCTTCTCCTGTTTTTTGAGAAATGCCGCACGCATGACCGCATCGTCCCCAAACTTTTTGCGGATCTCATCGAGCGCACGGTCAAGCTTCCGGTGCTTCTGATCCTGTTTCCTCTCATTTTTCGTTTCCCGCACCTCTTCCAGGTAATCAAAGAGATTCATCTGCTGGGGCGCGCTCTCCTCTTCCAGCCGGGAAGCGCGAATCCCAAGGAGCCGTATCGGCGTCCCGTCCCAGAGTTCTCCAAAGAGTTCACATGCTCTCTGATAGAGAATCGTGTCTGACTGGGCAGATGGCGTCACCTGCATCTGGTGGGAAACATTGCGGAAAGTAGCGTAACGGATCTCCACGGTAATACTCCCCGCTTTTTTTCCTGCTTTTCTCAGCCGCCTGCCGACACTTTGGGCAAGCATCAAGAGGACTTTTTTTGCCTCCTCTTCCGTCTTCGCATCCTCAGACAGGGTGGTGGAATTGCCGATCCCTTTCGCCTCTTCTCCTACTGCCTTCACAATATCGTCCCCCCGGCCGTTGGCAAACTCCCAGAGAAGTCTGCCATGGCTTTTCAGATGAATCTCCAGATAATCCGGATCTGACCGGGCCAGTTCCCCGATGGTACGGATCTCCAGCTTTCTCAGCACTTCCACGCTTGCCCTTCCCGCCATGTAAAGCTCAGAGATGTCAAGCGGCCACATCTTATCCCTGATCTCCTCTGGAAAGAGGGTGTGCACCCGGTCCGGCTTCTGAAAGTCGGACGCCATCTTTGCCAACAGCTTATTCGTAGAAATTCCGATGTTGACCGTAAAACCTAATTCCTCCCGAATCCGGTTTTTGATCTCAAAGGCAGCGTCAATAGGCGTGGAAAAGCGGTGTGCGATTCCCGTAAAATCCAGAAAGCACTCATCAATACTGAGCTGCTCGATATCCGGGGTATAGCTCTTTAACAGTTCCATCAGTCTTTTGCTGTACCTGGCGTACATCTTGTGGTCCGGCGGTTCCAACCGAAGCATCGGACATTTTCTGAACGCCGATACGACTGGTTCTCCGGTGCGGACCCCGTATGCTTTCGCAGGTATCGATTTGGCAAGTACAACTCCATGTCTGGATTTCTTGTCCCCGCCGATAATACAGGGGATCCCACGGAGGTCCTCCTCCCCACGCTTTAAGTATTCGATCGCTGTCCAGCTTAAATACGCAGAATTGACGTCAATATGAAAAATAATATGCCGCATCGTCATTCCCGCCTTTCCTCTTTGCTACTTTCTATGGTAACAGCAAAAGACGCGGGATTCCAGTGAAATCCTGCGTCTTGGGTCATCTTTTTTATTGTGCGTATTATCCTTTCATTCCGCTGATAGTGATTCCCTCTTCAAACTTGGATTGGAGAATCAGATAGAAGAGAAACGGTGGAAGGAAGGTCACGGCCGCTCCTGCCATGACAAGTCCTACATCGGTGTCATAGGCTGTACGCATCGTGCTGATGGCAAGGGGAAGAGTACGCATCGCATCCTCCGTCGTCGCAATCAAAGGCCAGAGGAAATTGTTCCATGCCCCTACAAAGGTAAAGATCGCAAGGGTCATCATTGCCGACTTTACAAGAGGCAGAATCACCTTCCACAAAATCTTCATATCTCCCGCACCGTCAATCTTGGCGGACTCAATCAGCTCTTTTGGCACCCCGATGATCGCCTGCCGCATGATAAACACCCCAAAGGCAGTCGGAAGCGGCAGAATCAACGCCTTGAATGTATTGATCCAGTCAAATCCCCTGACGATGAGGTAAAGTGGTACGATGATGACTTCAGATGGTACCACCATCGTCATCATCAGGAAGAAAAAGATCTTGTCATTCCCCCGGAATTTGAGCTTTGCAAAAGAATATCCCGCAAGGCAGCTAACCAGAAGGCTCAGCCCCACTCCTCCAAACGCGACAATCATACTGTTCAGCAGATACCGAAAGAAATGATTCTTCGTAAAGATTTTAACGTACTGCTCCAGCGTAATCTCCGACAGGCTGATGCTGAAATCGTAGGCATTCACCGTACTTTTCAGCGACATCAACAACATATAGATAAACGGGAGTACGCAAAACACCGCAGCAATCAAAAGAATGATATCGCCGAGAATCCCCGGCAGCTTTTTCTTTATTTTCATGGCCTGTCCTCCCTTTTTCTATATTTCAGAAGCTTCTCTCTTCATAAAGCCCTTTTGCAGCACCAGAACCGCCAGAACAATGAGGAACAAAATATTGGATACCGCCATTGCGTACCCGGCTTTTCCCGTCTTAAACGTCAGATTGTATGCGTAAAGTACCATGGTCGTAGTCGAGTTTGCCGGACCTCCGCCTGTCATCGTGTAGATCAGTTCAAAGCTCTGCAAAGAACTGACAACGCTTAAAAAGATATCCATAATAATAGCCGGCTTCATCAACGGCAGTGTGATGTAGCGAAAGCGCTGAAAACGCCCGCCACCATCCACTTTTGCCGCCTCATAGTAACTGTCCGGAATCGACATCAAAGTAGACAGATTCAAGACCATATAGTATCCGAACCCTTTCCACACCATAATCATAGCTACCGTCACGATCGCTGTCGTACTGCTTCCAAGAAGCATCGCCGTATCCACGCCAAAAAGGGCAAAGAAGTCCGACAGTACCGGCGTTCTGCCGTTTAAGATCGTCTTCCATACCGTTCCTACGACTGCATTCGAGGAAATGACAGGAATAAAAATCGCTGCCTTGGCAAACTTGCCGATCAGAGAATGTTTTCTGGATGCCACCAAAATGGCAAACAGCACAGACAATACTACCTGGAGCGGTACTACAAGTACCATCACTTTCAACGTATTTATCACGGCAAGATGCAGCTTCGGATCCGTCAGCATCTTTTTGTAATTGTCAAACTGGATAAACTCCGGGTCCAGAAGCAGGTTGTACTTTGTAAAACTGAACACCAGCGAAATCACCACTGATCCGACCACGAATGTCAGAAGGATCAGACTGATCGGCATCACATACCCGTAAGGCGCGATGGAGGATAAAAATTTTCTCCCTTTTTTCATCTTTACTCCTTTTTCAATCCGGAAAGAAAACTACTCTTTGTCTGCCCAGTATTCATCCAGCGCCTGATCTCCATAGGCTGCCGCGTCATCCAGTGCTTCCTTCGGAGTTTTGTTCCCTTCCATCATGCCCTGAAGCTCGGAAGCCAGATTCTGAAGGATATCACTTCCGCAAGGTCCTACCTGAAGTGGACGATATTTGTCTCTGTCCTCAGTTACGATGCGTTCCATCTTCGCGTCTCCTTGATATGGTTCGCTCTTTGTAAGAGGAGCTCCGGACGCGATCTTGTGATACTCTGTCATAAATTCAGATCCTGTGATGTACTTGATAAGCTTCATGCAAAGCTTAGGATTCTTGGCCTGGGAAGATAAAGTCAGACAGTCTGTTGCGCCGAATGTACCGTAATCTTTGTTCTTTAAGGATGTCACATAATTCCAGTTCAGATTCGGATAAGATTCCTTAAAGAGTGTCTCCTGAATCGCAGAAGAACGTGTCACGCCAAATGCAGCTTTACCCTGACCGAAAATCGTGGAGAAAGCATCTTCTGCTGCCAGTGACATCATATTCTCCGGCATATAATCCTTCAGGCTCAGGAAAAACTCTGCCGCCTCCTGGCCTGCTTCATTATTGAATTTCACCGTCTTATAATCATCATTGTAGATATCCGTACCGGACTGCCATAAGAGGCTGTAGAAGTACGCATTCAGAAGATACAGCATGTTCATGCTTCCGTTATTAAAGCCAACCGCATATCCGTACTGATCCACTTTGCCGTCGCCATCTGTATCCTTCGTCGCTTTTTCACAGATGCGCTTGAAGTCATCCCATGTCTGCGGCGGCTGTTCTCCCAGCTCGTTTAAAATATCTTCATTATAGTAAAGAACAAACGGGACGCCTGTTACAATCGGGAATCCATACTGTCCGTCCATCATATATCCGTGATCCAGGTAGAGATACTCCTCTTTATCCTCGTCCGTAATATATTCGGTCATATCCGCAACCGCTCCGGAATCAATGTAAGTCGGGAACATCTCCGCATACATATATCCAATATCCGGAAGTTCCCCTGAAGCCGCCCCTGAGCTCCATTTCTCCTCATAGTTCTCCCACGGCTGAACCTGAATATCAATCTCACAGTTGTTTTCCTCTTTGAAGTCTTCCAGAAGCGGCTCCCAGTTTTCCAACAGATTGTCGTCCAACGGCGGGCACCACATTGTGATTGTTTCTTTTTCTCCGTCACCGCTCTTCTTGTCATCGTCCCCGGACTTTCCGCATCCTGCCAGAAGTCCTGTCACCATAGCAGCACAGAGCAGCACACTTACCAGTTTCTTCTTCATGTTCTCTCCTCCAAACATCTTTTGAAATAAATTGATAGCATATCTATTATAGCTGTGTCAGTCCGCCTCAACAAATCATTAATTTCTATACCTCTATAGACATTCTCTATAGCCCTGCCATTGTCCGCACTTCATCCATCCAGATATCCAGTTTTTTAAAATCCGTATTGTATGGAACATCACACCCACTCGCACTGATATAACCCTTCGGGCTTCCCTTTGCAAGGTCTGTTTCCCTGCGGATTTCCTCCCGCAGAGTCTCCTCGCTTCCCTCCAGCAGACACTCCACCGGAGGAAGATTGCCCACGATCGTCATCCGGTCTCCAAGCGCTTCTTTTGCCTCCCCAAGATCCATGATATTGTCAAGGCTGATAGCCCGGATCGGCATCTCCCGGAAATACTCCCACACTTTTTTGGTATTCCCGCAGATGTGAAGAGACGGTCGTTTCCCGGTTTTTTCCTCGGCATACTCCATAATCTCTACAAGATACGGGTACACCAGCTCCCGGAAATACCGTGGGGAAATGAGCGCCGGGGAAGCAACCGGATCTGCCAAGCGAATCCCGTCCGCAAAAGGGGCGACCATATCTACACAGTTTTTCATCGTATCCGTCACGAGACGCAGCAGTCTTTGCACCTGCTCCGGCTCCTTCCTCAGATCCCGGAGAAACTGCTCCACGCCCCGGAGATTGGCGGCAATGGTAAAAGGCCCTCCGATACTTGGAGCCACGTCCACAATGCCGTCCGCCGCCTCTTTCATGCGCTCCATTGCTTCCCGGAAAAACAAAAGGCGTTCTGCGTTTGCGGCACTTGCCGGTTCCATCTCATCTAACATCCGGTAATCTTTAAGATACGCACCATCAAAGTACGGCATCCCCTCCTCCGGGTAGACAACCGTACCGCCAAGGGACTCCAGAATGCCGCAGGTGTTCGGTCCAAGACTTAGCTCATCGTGTCCCAGCCTGGTAAATGCCGCCAGTTCTGCCTCCACCATCTTTGCGGCGTCATGCCAGTACTCCCGGCTGGAGATTCCCACAAGCCGTCCCGATATCTCTCCAATAAACGGAATGACCGGAATCCGATCCGTCTCCTCTCCCCGCTCCATAGCAATCCTGCGCTCATGGGGCGTCATGCGGTCCCGTCTGTTTGCTTCTGCTCTCATCTTTCACTGCCTCCCTTTTTCCCCGGAAAGATCATACTCTCCGTAAAGATCCGCTCATAATTCTCCGTTTCCGCCAGCTCCATATATTCGATATCTGACGCCAGCGCTTCCATCTTTGCTTTCATCTTTTCGGACATGAGGGTCATGTACGCCCCGGTCTTGGAGGAATTCCCCACATACACCAGGCGGTTCTCCACCTCTTCTGGCAGGATGCCCACCCCGGTCAGGAATTCTGCCGGTAGGTGTGCTCCGAACTGACCCGCAATGAGTACCTTGTCCAGATCCTCCATCCCGATGCCTGCTTTCTTTAACAGTGCCGTAAATCCGGACAGAATCGCTCCTTTGGCAAGCTGCACCTGGCGGACGTCTCCCTGGGTGATAAACAGATCCCGCTTCTCGTCGAGCACAAACTCCCGCTTTGTACCATTGAGCCGGATCAGATGCTGCCGGTAATCTTCCTCACCCAACGCTTCTTTCTTCACAAAAACACCTGTTTTCTTTACGATACCTGTGCGAAGCAGTTCTTTGACCGCCGCCAGAATCCCGCTCCCACAGACACCCTTCGGAGGCATGTCTCCGATGGACGTAAGAAGAACACCTTTCTCGGTGATTTGCACGTCCTCTACCGCACCGTCCTCCGCCCGCATCCCACAACTGATGTTCATTCCTTCCAGAGCCGGTCCTGCCGCGCAGGAACAGCTCAGAATCCGTCCGTTACTTGCCAGAACAATCTCGCCGTTGGTTCCGATGTCGATAAACAGTACCCGGCCCGGTTCCTCTTGCAGACCGCACACACAGACTCCTGCCACAATATCTGCCCCGATATAGGCGGAAACCGACGGCAGACAGTAAACGATCGTCTCCTCCCCTGCCGTCAGCCCGATCTCTCTGGCACGCATGGTCTTCGCTTCTGTAAAGGCAGGCTGATACGGCGCTCTTCCGATGGACCGTGCGTCCACGCCAATCAGCATATGCATCATCGTACAATTCGCTGCCACATCGATTTCCCGGATCTCCTCCCGGGAAATCCGCGCCTCTTCACAAAGCTTTTCCAGTTCCATATTTAACGAATCCACGATCGCTTTCCGCAGCTCTGCTGCTCCGGTCTCCGGATGATCATACTCGTAAGTGATTCTGGTAAGTACATCTTGCCCGAACCTCTTCTGAGCATTGAGCATGGAACCTTGAGAGAGCACCTTCCCGTCTGAGAGACGCACCAAATCCATCGCCACCGTGGTAGTACCAATATCCACTGCCACCCCATAGCCCTCCCGGAATTCCTTTTCAAATTCCGGCACAAAACCTGTTGTCAGCACGTTTCCTTCTTTCTCTTCTCCCAGAAGCTCTACCTCCAGATCTTCTGTCACCTCTACCAGACAGGAAAGTCGAACCCCCGCCTCGTCCCCGGACAGAATGTGAACCTTACACTTTCCACAGGTGCCGTTTCCATTGCACGGATTATCCACAAAAAAGCCCTCCTTTAAGAGGGTTTTTAATAGATTTGCTCCGGTCTCACAAAGAATGATTTTTTTGCTTCCCTTTACGCGAATCTCAGGCATGGGTTTCCTCCTTTCTGACCGCCGCTAAAATTGCCCGGATATTAGCAAGCGGAGAACGCATCCCCAGGCCGCAGGCCGGTGCGATAATGTCGGAACCATTTTTTACACAGTTTTCGGTCAGAGTTTTCACCTTGTCCGGCTCCCCGAATTCCAAAGCGTAGGTGCTTACGTTTCCCATAAGCGTCCGGTCTTTGAGCTCACTTTTTGCCTCTTTCATCGGTACGACCGAATCAAAACTCAGTGCGTCGCTGTGAATCTCATTCACCTCTTTGTACACCGGATTCATATGACCGCAGATATGCACGATCGTCTGTGCTCCCGCTTCCTTCATGGCATCCACGATCTGATTGACATAACGAACGGTAAACTCTTCGAAAAATTTCGGTCCCAGGATTTCCCCGGTGGCACTCGGATCGGAAAGAGCGATCACGTCCGCTCCTGCCTCAATCTGCGCCTTTCCAAAACGGATAAGCTGATCGGTCACGAACTGCATGTACCCATGGGCGTCCTCATTCTTTTTACGGAGCTCTTTATAAAAGATGACCGGCTCCATCACCGAACTGGCTGTACTTACCGGTCCGGTTAAATTTCCAACAATCGGGACGTCATTTCCCTCCGCTTTCAGAATCCGGATGGCATCCAGCACGACACGTGCCCGCCCATGCTCCGGATCAACCGACGGCAGCTTCTTCCAGTCGCTCACTGTCTCCATAACGTACTCCGTCACATGAGGCTCATAGGCACTGGAGCCTAAATCCACTTTCGCCCCCATCTCTTCTGCCTCGATCGTCATGCAAAACGGAACCCCGTAATTTTCAAAGCATCCCTGTTCGTAGACTGCTTTTGCAAGTCCCGACATCATCGCCGCATCCGTGTGCGCCTGCGGCAGGTAAATCTGAACGGTCTGCATCAGTTCTTCTGTTATCATATTCATCATGCCGCCAGGACAGATACATGGCGTCCGATCCGCCTTTTTCCCGGAAAGCACGGTCTGTAATCGTTCTTTTGGTGTAAACATTTCTTTCTCCTCTTCTTTTTGCTTCCCCATTCGTTTCCTATGCGATCTGAAGCAGATTTTTCGCAAGCCGCACCGCCTCCACCGCATTCTGGGAGTAGCCGTCCGCCCCGATCTTGTCCGCAAAGTTTCTGGATACCGGGCCGCCGCCTACCATGACTTTGACATCCTTCCGGATTCCCGCTTCCTCCAGGAGATCAATGACCGTCTTCATGCCACCCATCGTTGTGGTCATCAATGTAGACAGGCAAACCAGATCCGCATGGGTCTCTTTTGCCGTATCTACAAATTTCTGAAGCGGAACATCTCTGCCCAAATCGATCATCTCAAATCCGGCTGTCTCCATCATAATTTTAACGAGGTTCTTTCCGATATCGTGGGTGTCTCCTTCCACAACGCCGATGACTGCTTTCTTTTTACTCTCCGGGTCCTCTTCCGGGAGATACGGCTTTAAGACACTCAGCCCCGCATACATGGCATCCGAACAGAGCAGCACGTCAGTGACGAAATACTCTTCTTCTTCAAACAGGACGCTGGTACGGTTCATCCCATCGATGAGCCCTTCCATAATCCCCTCCAGCGCCGGATACCCGGCGTCGATAAACTCCTGGGCAGCCTCAGCCACATCGTCTTCTTCCATATCGACAACACCATCGGACATTCTCTTTAATAATTCTTCTTTCAAACTCATGGTTTTCCTCCTTTGTCTGCTTTCCAGCAGATCTGAAATCTGTTTTCTGTCTGCCAACACAGGCTCTCTTTTTCTATTTCTTTCTTATGCGTGGCTTTCTTTAATCTCTATCGTCATCAGCTTTCCATTTGTAATCTTTGTCCCGCTCCGGTTGATGCACATCTGGGATGGAAACTGCGCTTTCCCAATCGCACAGACACAGGCTTCCTGGTACGTCATCTCTCCCGGAAGTGGACATTCGCCTCGCTTTCCAAGGTCTGTCCCGATCAGGGCAAACACTGTCTTCGGACAGAGAATCATCGCCATATCATCTCCCAGAATGTCAGCGGCCTTTTTCAGAAACGGGGCAGTAAACGTTCTTGTCATCCATTCCATGGATTTCGGCCCCAGAATCCGCACACTCCCGGCGGAATCCGCATAGCTTACAAGCCGTACTCCCGCCTTTTTGACTTCCACAAGCAGGCGGAGCATCTCCGTCTCTATCATCCCGAAAATCTCCTCCATCTGATCCGGAGTTTTCCGGATTCCTTTGAGAATGTGCTTCACATCAATCAATGTATTCCAGATCGTCAAAGGACCGGACATCTGAAACAGCACTTCCTCCCCCTGCTTTCGCAGTTCCCGGCAGACATCGAGGGTTTCTTTCATCCTCCCGCTGTCAAAATCCATTCCCGAAATCGCTTTTAACTCCTCAAGACTCTGACAAATAGGCTTCTCTGCTCTCGGCCCTGCCGTCTCATTTCCATAACGCACGTTCCCGCCCATCGCCCCGGCTTCCAGTGTATGATCAAACGGAATCGTACAAAACGGTTTCCTGTTCTGTTCCTTTTCCAGCTTTGCAAACCGCAGGATCTCTTCCATCTTTACATAAATCTCCGGCACCGGAAGCTGGTATGTCCGGATCACTTCTAACATCCCGTGATCGCTGTCTTCCGGTCTGCACTCATAATCCTGAATCATAGAGTTTCCACCTCGTTTCTGTCTCATTTCCTTCTCTGTCTGTTAGTACTATTATACATGAGAATGGGGAAAAAACAATTTGCAATATTAGAAAAGGAGGAACATTCCATTTGTCAGAATGTTCCTCCTGTCCATATAACTCTCGGTTTTTGCTATCATTTCTTCCGGGACTCTCTTTTTCTATTCCCGGTACTCCATCGGCACTTTCCCGCCTGTGGACGCGGTCAGCTCTCCGTCTTTTTCATCGATGATGATCGTATCTCCGGATCCCACATTGCCTGCCAGAATCAGTTTTGCCGCCAGTGTTTCCACATATTTTTGCAGATACCGCTTCAATGGCCTTGCGCCGTACATCGGATCGTATCCGCCGTCCACAATGTGCTGCTTTGCCGCTCTCGTCAACTCGATATGCAGATCCCGATCCGCAAGCCGTCTGTTGACGTCTTTTACGAGCAGATCTACGATGCCTGTAATATTCTCTCTTGTCAGCGGTCTGAACATGATAATCTCATCCAGACGATTTAGAAATTCCGGACGGAAATGGGCTTTCAGCTCATTCATCACAAGCTCCTCATTTTCAGGACGAATATTTCCGTTGTCGTCGATTCCCTCCAGCAAATAAGAGGAACCGATATTGGATGTCATAATGAGAATCGTATTCTTAAAGTCTACCGTTCTTCCCTGGGAATCCGTGATCCGTCCGTCATCCAGAACCTGTAACAGGACGTTAAACACATCCGGATGTGCTTTCTCCACCTCGTCAAAGAGGACAACGGAGTATGGTTTTCTCCGGACTGCCTCAGTAAGCTGTCCACCCTCGTCGTATCCGACATATCCCGGAGGCGCTCCGATCAGACGGGACACGGAATATTTCTCCATATACTCGCTCATATCGATACGGACCATATTTTTCTCATCGTCAAACAAGCTTTCCGCAAGTGCTTTAGCAAGCTCCGTCTTTCCGACTCCGGTCGGTCCAAGGAAGAGGAAGGATCCGATCGGCTTGGTCGGGTCTTTGATCCCTGCCTTGGAACGGATGATCGCCTCTGTCACTTTTGTGACGCCTTCATCCTGTCCAATCACACGTTTGTGGAGTTCCTGGTCAAGATGAAGTGTCTTGCTCCGCTCGCTCTCGTTGAGCTTTGCAACCGGAATTCCTGTCCACCGGGAAACGATCCGTGCAATCTCATCTTCCGTAACACTCTCGTGTACCAGAGACATCTCCTCGTCTTTGACCTTGGCTTCCTCTTCTTCCAACTGCTTTTTCAACTGTGGCAGGCGACCATACTGAAGTTCCGCTGCCTTTTCCAAGTCATAGCTGCTCTGCGCTTTTTGAATCTCCTGGTTAACGCTTTCGATCTCCTCACGAAGACGATGTACCCGCTCCAGAGAGGATTTCTCATTGTCCCACTGTGCCTTTTGACGGGCAAATTCTTCCCGGTTCTCCGCCAGTTCTTCCTGCAATTTCACCAGACGCTCCTGACTCAATCGGTCATCTTCCTTTTTCAGTGCTGCCTCTTCAATCTCTAACTGCATGGTTCTGCGGCGAAGCTCATCCAGCTCCGTCGGCATGGAGTCAAGCTCTGTTTTGATGAGAGCACACGCCTCATCCACCAGGTCAATCGCCTTATCCGGCAAAAACCGGTCAGAAATATAACGGTTTGACAAGGTTGCCGCCGCCACAAGCGCGCTGTCTGTAATCTTGACACCGTGGAAGACCTCATACCGCTCTTTGAGTCCACGCAGGATGGATATGGCGTCCTCCACCGTCGGCTCATCTACCATAACCGGCTGGAATCTTCGTTCCAGTGCCGCGTCTTTTTCAATATATTCCCGGTATTCATCCAAGGTCGTGGCCCCAATACAATGAAGCTCTCCTCGTGCCAGCATTGGTTTGAGCATATTTCCCGCATCCATCGAGCCCTCTGTTTTTCCGGCGCCCACGATGGTATGCAGCTCATCGATGAAAAGGATCGTCTCTCCATCACTGTTTTTCACTTCTTCCAGAACGGCTTTCAGACGCTCCTCAAACTCGCCCCGGTACTTCGCCCCGGCAACGAGCGCTCCCATGTCAAGAGCGAACAGTCTTTTATTCTTTAGTCCCTCCGGCACGTCACCCCGCACAATCCGCTGTGCCAGACCCTCGACAACCGCCGTCTTTCCGACACCCGGCTCTCCAATCAGCACCGGATTATTTTTCGTCTTTCTTGAAAGAATCCGCACAACATTCCGAATCTCCGCATCCCGTCCGATAACCGGATCAAGCTTCTGCTCTCTCGCCCGCTCCACCAGGTCGTAACCGTACTTATTGAGTGTATCGTAGGTCGCCTCCGGATTGTCGCTTGTCACTCTCTGATTCCCTCTAACTTCGAAGAGGACCCGGAGAAAATTCTCCCGGTTGATACTGAATTCTTTGAAAATATCCTTTACTTCACGGTTCGCGTATTTCAAAAGCGCCAGGAAAATGTGCTCCACAGAGACGTATTCGTCTCCCATCTGCTTCGCCTCATCCTCCGCATGAATCAGCACTTTATTCAGATTCTGTCCAATAAAGAGCTGACCGCCCTGCACTTTCGGACGCTTCCTAAGCGCCTGTTCCACACGCTCAATCAAAAGTGTCTTCTCAATCCCCAGCTTTTCCATCAGCTTTAAGATCAAACTCTCATCCTGAGTAAGCAAAGAATAGAGGAGATGCTCCTGTTCGATCTCCTGATTTCCGTATTCGTCCGCGACTTTCTCACACCCCTGAACCGCAAGCATAGAATTCTGTGTGAATTTGTTAATATTCATACGCTTCTTCCTCCTTACGAATGTATAACTCTATCTCGTCTCATTGTTCGTCTGTTCTATTGACAATATAACAATAACACTTGTTGTTAGCAGTGTCAATAGGTGAGTGCTAATATTTTTGTTATTTTTTTGCAAACCCTTTAAAATCAATGGTTTGCAGTATCTTATTTCTTTTGAAATTGTGATTTTTTCTGTTTTGACACCAATTTGACACCAATTTTTCTTTTTGTGGTGTCAAGCATTTAACACCATACTATCTAG
>OAUH01000513.1_pt1 | contig 23296 bp, 6 predicted proteins | sample 1495121 | NCBI WGS metagenome assembly OAUH01 (sample SAMEA2580006, study PRJEB22360) | human gut metagenome | reverse complement strand
AGCCTCTATATATTTATATAAAATAGAAATAATTTCATGTTTTGTTCATGATAAAATCATGAGTCATCGGCGTGTGTAATGACGTATTAAGTACATAATTAAATAAATAATTATGTGCGTAATGAAAAGTGTGTTTGTACGTAAGAGTGTGTAATGAAATATATAATCGTGTTGATGAGTGCCCTTTATATGTTTGTCATGCCTGTATCGGGGGAGCAGGTAAGTAAAGCAGAGCAGCCTATACAGGGGACTAGGGTAAAACAAGTTCATAGTGAAAGTACGGTCGCCTTATCTGACGACTCAGATACATTCCATGTTAATTCGTCTCATACTCCAGATCATGTCATCGGTCAGGGCGGATTGGAGATGCCGGACTCCACAGATAAAAAGACGACTCGTTATTCCGATACGGATGCAGTCAACTCTGCGTTGCAGGCGGTGGTTATGACTGGTGTTCATTCCGCAATGCACGGATCGAAGGCAAAACCGTGGATGCAGAGAACCGTCGTGTCATTGCGCTTTCAGAAAAACTGGAAGCCCTTGTACGGTGTGGAAACATTGCAACCACTAGGTTACTATGATGAGACATCTCGTCATGTGTGGTTTACACAGGAGAGGTTGGCGAATGCAGCGGATACAGGAACGACGGCGAATGTGGGTATCGGCTATCGCCGAATCGCAGCGAACGATGACCATTATTACGGTGGTAATCTGTTTTATGACCATCGGTTCAGAGGTAATCACAGTCGCATGAGTGTCGGGCTGGAGTATGTATCGGGTATCGGTGCATTTCGCATGAACTGGTATCGCGGTGTGTCCAGCGAGCGTTCCCTTGACGGTGCGACACGCTTGGAGAGCGTGTCTAACGGATATACTGCGGAATATGGGACTAGCTTTAAGAATGCCCGTTGGGCGCGCGTGTACATGGAAGCCTATCGTTGGCAGTTGCGGCGTAGTGAGGATAAGCATGGCTTGCGTATCGGTACGGAGTTGCAGCTCACGCCGAGGATTTCCGTGGACATGGGCTATAATAAGCCCGAGCATGAGCATGGCAGTCCGTACGGAAAAATCATGTTCCGTCTAGCCGGGGTTGATACGGCATGGTTTGGTGGTAACCATCGATCGGATGCAAAAGCATCGGTTCGTGCGAATATGCTAGAAAATGTGCGCCGCCAACATACGGTGCACGTTGATTGATAGATTGATATATATATATTTATTATTTTGATAAAAGTAGCATAAGAATCCATATTTATTTTTTAGATAAAAGCAACATAGGGAGCTGTTTTATCATATCAGATGATTGTCATCTGATATGAAAAGACAGTTCCTTTTTTTATACATTAATTCATAAAAATTTATTTTGTTTACAAAATAGAAAAAGAGTGGCACAATATTCATGAAAATATAATGAAGAATAAGTTACACGTGGAATTCATTAGGGATTGGAGAGGATAAAATGAGCAAGCGTAAACTTATATTATCGGTGTTGATTAATGGTGTGTTGTTATCGAGCCTATATGTGGCCGGAGCGGTGGATGTGGCACCGGGTAGCGGTAACGGTGTAGCCATCGGTACGGGTAGCAATGCACCAAAGGCGGAAAACGTAGCCATTGGTAAAGGGGCTACTATAGAGTATTCGGGTGGTGTCGGACAGCCGTCCACAGGTGATATTGTAATTGGTGGAAAGGCACATATTAATAATTATATTGATCAAGGTGGCGGCATTGCCATAGGTGCGAATTCATTCGTCGAAAATATGGTAGGCGGAATGGAAAGAGCGTTTGATTTTAATCAGGCTGGATACAAAAATCTTTTTGGTATACCTTTCGGGCTCCCAAAAAATCCTGAAAAGATGGTAACCGGAATGGCTATTGGTCAAAACACCTATGCTCGTTCTGGCAGTATTATGTTGGGGACCCATAATTATAAAGGAAAATTAGGTGATGTGGATGTAGATAGTTCTAATACCAAAAATAATAATGGACATTTATTTTCCACAACTATAGGAGCGAATAGTTATTCTAATGGTTTGTTTTCTTCTATTGTAGGGGCTTATTCGATTGCCTCTTCAGGTTATCCTACCACTACCGCTGATGCCACTAAGAATTTTGGTGCTACTATTACAGGGTCTTTAAATAGTATTGAATCGGCAAGTGCTAGCTCTCAATACTCTGGGGTTGCAAATAGTATCGTAGGCACTGCCAATCGAACCTTTAACTCCAATGGATCTCTCGTTTTTGGTGCTGGGAATGAAATAACGAATTCTGTAGCCGATATTTCAGCGCCAAGTTCGGGAGGTAATTCCGCTAAAGAACTAGCTGAGAAATTACGTTCTACTGTCAAAAATTCTAATGGTGGCGGTTCTACTATGGCATTTGGTAGCGGTAATAAGGCGGATTATACACTTCGCTCCGCACTTATGGGTGTCAATAATACATTGACTGGCTCTAAAGGCAATGAAAGTACGAATACCATGTTGACGGGCTTTCACAATACGGCGGATAAGGTGTTTAATACGACCGTAATAGGGTCTGAAAATACGGTGACTAATTCTAAGAATAGTCTTGTAATGGGGGATAATCGTGAGGTGAAAGATGCGAATCATGCAGTTCTCATTGGTTCCACAGACAGCAAGACTACGACATCTGTTAATAATGCGGTCGCTGTCGGACATAATACGAATGTAACCGTAGAGGGTGGCGTTGCATTGGGCAGTGAATCGAAGTCTACTGTAGTGGCTGGCGCCGTTGGGTATGATCCGAGTACAAAGGCACAGTCTACGAATACAGATTCTACGTGGAAGGCGACTAAATCGGCCATATCTGTCGGTGATGCGGATAACAATATTACGCGTCAGATTACATCCGTAGCAGCCGGCACAAAGGATACGGATGCGGTGAATGTGGCACAGCTCAAAAAGTTGCAAAATCAAGTGAATGCGAACGGTTCCACTACCGTCAGTGCAGGTAAGCATATTAATGTGACAACTACGACGAACGGAACTACTAAGGATTATAAGGTAAGCCTATCTGACGATATAACGAATCAGATTACAAATAACACAACAAATATTAACAATATACAAGGTGATGTGACCAATATTAAAAAGAATGTAACCAATATTCAAGGTGACATTACTAATATCAAGCAGGATGTAACCAATATGGGGAGGAATGTAGCTCGTCTCGATAAAAAGGTCAACAAATCTGTGGCTGGAGCGGCCGCACTTGCCGCTTTGCATCCATTGGATTTCGATCCTGATGCAAAATGGGACTTTGCTGCTGGTTATGGCCACTACCATGATGGCAACGCTGCTGCATTGGGGGCTTTCTACAGACCGAATGAGGACTTGCAATTTAGTGTAGGATCTACTGTCGGTAATGGTGAAACCGTTGTGAATGCGGGTATGTCTGTGAAAGTTGGTGCTCACAGTAATGTATCTCGTTCTCGTGTAGCCATCGGTAAGGAAGTTTTGGAACTTAAGAAAACTGTAGCGGTACAAAATGCGCAGATTCAAAAGTTGACGGCTCTTTTGAATGGATTGGCCGGAACGAATATGAAAGCAGACCGCAGCACATTATTCCCTGATGTGCCGAATAATCACTGGGCATATGAGGCGGTTAGCGATCTATCTCGACGTGGTCTTGTAGAAGGATATCCTGATGGTACATTCGGAGGAGACCGTATGTTGACCCGTTATGAATTTGCTCAAATTGTGTACCGAGCTATTCAAAACGGCGTTGCTGTCGATGATCGACTCGTATCTGAATTTGGTCCTGAAATGGCGTTATTCCGTGTGGATACAATCGCCAAGAATCATGAAGGACAACCAACTATTGAACGTGTAAGAGTCAATAAAAAATAGAATATATATATGATTTATATTGTGAAAGCCGAGGCTCTAGGGCCTCGGCTTTTTCGTGTATCTGTAGGTGATAAATTTTCTGTATATAAAATTATCTTATCTATGAAAGCATTAAACTGAAAAGTCTAAAAATATGAAATTGATTACGTAAGTACAATAATCGTTATATTCCGATATGTGGATTTATCGTAATATTTGATAGGAAAGATGAAGATTCTATTTCTTAAAATTAAAAAGTATTAAATATGAAATAAATAAACGACAAAAATGAAGAAAAGATGAAAAAGTCGTTTACAAGATAGAAATTTTTTGATATTGTATTGCCGTGGGTGAGTATATGATGAAGAATCATGAATAATTATAGTATTCGTATCGTAATTGAGAATACTAGTATTTGGTGTAAGAAGTGTAGATGATAATCAATCTTTATACTTCTTCTTTTTATTATCTTTGCAATATTATGCAACACAAGTGATGTGTTTTACTGAGGTTTCGGTAAGAAAGGATAATCATGAATCGAATTTATAATGTGATTTGGAGTAAAACAAAAAAATGCTACGTAGTAGTATCTGAAATCGTAAAAACAGGTGGCGGAAAGGTAAAATCCGTACAAACTGGTACAACTTGGGCACGCATGAGTGCAATCATGGCGGTAGCCGCATTATTGATGGGTGGTAATATTACTACGGTTAATGCAGCTACTTATGCTGCGATGACTATTGATGCTGTAAATGATGCTGGCTATGCTACCGGTAAGAAATCTTATAGTGAAGGTAGTTATTTATATAACTATCAAAATCCTGGGAACTTGACACCATTTGATAATAGTCATTTGTACAATGGTACAGATAGAGGTAACTATACAGAAAATAGCTTTGCCGGTATTGCTATCGGTACGCATACAAATATTGTAGAATCAGGTAATTCGAATTATCATTCCGGTTTAGCTATCGGTAACTATGCTCAGGCCACAGGTGGTATTTCCTTTGCTTTAGGTCATTATGCTCAGGCTTTATCACCATCTGCTATGGCTCTTGGTACAGCTACAAAGGCGAGCGGCTTTAACTCCTTGGCTATGATGCGTCAATCCGCTGCAGAAGGTGAGTTCTCTACAGCATTGGGTACTGCATCTTGGGCAAAGGGTAATGGTAGTTTTGCCATGGGTTACTCCGCTACAGCAAAAGCGGATCAATCCATCGCAATCGGTGCGGCAGAAACTATAAAATTACCTGGTCAACAACATGGTACTCCAAGTGCTAAATATAATGGCGATGGTAATACCGTAACAGAAGGGGCTCGTTCTCTTGCTTTCGGTACGAAAGCTCGTACTGCAGTTGGTGCAGATGATTCTATGGCATTCGGTTCTTCATCCAGTACTGGTGGCGCCAATGCGGTAGCTATGGGTTATAGTGCTAATGCTAGTGCAGAGAATGCCTTTGCCATCGGTAATACGGCACAATCATCCGCACAAAATGCCGTGGCAATGGGTAAAAGTGCAAATGCAAGTGGTGTAAGCAGCTTTGCTATGGGTAGTAGTTCTAATGCTGCTGGTGCTGATGCTATTGCTATGGGTAGTTCTTCTCAAGCAAAATTATCCAACTCCATCGCATTAGGCGGTAATGCAAAATCCTTGGGTGCTGATGCGCTTGCACTTGGCGGTGCGGCGAATGCCTCTAAAGATGGTGCCATTGCAATCGGTAAAGAAGCAAAAGCAAACAATACTAATACGACAGCTATCGGTCTTGGTGCAACTGTTACAGGTACTAACTCCATGGCTATCGGTACAAATGCCGTTGCAGAATCCAATAACTCCTTGGCATTGGGTACTGGTACGGAAGTAAGAGGTGCCTTGGTTAATGGTTTCTCTGCTTTCACTAACCAACAAAATAACAATGTTGCAAACGGTGTAGTTGCGGTAGGTAACGTAGGTTCTGAACGCCGTATCATCAACGTAGCAGGCGGTGAAAACGATACTGACGCAACAAATGTAAAACAATTAAAATTTGTAAACAGTAACTTGGCAAAATCCATCGCAGGTCCTACTTATACGGGCTATGAAGCGAATGGTTCTACATATAAAGCGCCTGATTTCAATATCAAGAACAGCACATACCATACGGTAAAAGAAGCTGTTGAAGCGGCGCAAACGAATTTCTTTAGTGCTAAAGGCACATCTGCCGATGCGAACTACGATAACACAGGTGCTACAGGCAATAACGCGACAGCAGCCGGTGTACGTACTTCTGCAGCAGGTAACTTTGCTACAGCTGTCGGGGCTGATGCGACTGCAGCTAATGCGAACAGCACAGCGATCGGTTATAAAGCTAAATCCAGCGTAGATGACGGCGTTGCATTGGGTGCGAATTCCGTTGCTTCCGTTGCAGCCGGTAAAGCAGGTTATAATGTTAAAACTGTAGACAGCCGTACAAACGGATATAGCGGATTGACAGGTGCTGCGTTGACATCCACTATGGGTGCGGTGTCCCTAGGTGACGGTGGTACAAAAACTCGTCAAATCACAAACGTGGCTGCAGGTACTGCGGATACTGATGCTGTTAACGTGGCACAATTGCGCAATGTTAACTTGAAAGTAGCCGGTAACAGCGGTAACAATGACGTTTTATTGGACAATCAAACATTGACTGTAAAAGGCGATGGTTCTTATGTTACGACATCTGTTAACAACCAAACAATTGATGTGACGTTGACTGATGCAACTAAGAACAAGATTGACAATGCGGCAAATAAAGACTTGTCCAACATTACGGACGGCGGTAAATCTGTTATTCGTAATGAAGCGCAAAAAGCAGTTAAAGTTGTTGCTGGTAAAAACACAACGATTACAGAAGGTACTGACGGTACATATAAAACATATAAAGTTGACGTAGATGCTCCTGACTATCAATTAGTTGAAAACAGCAGTGCTGCTGATAAAGCTTACACTGTATCTGGCAATAAAGTTGACTTGACTGTACAAGATGCTAAAAATCCTGCGAATAAGAAAACTGTAACTATCAAGGATATTGCATCCAAAACAGAACTTGATGATACAAAAACGGAGCTTATCAATAAAGGTTTGAAATTCGATGCTGATAATGGCGGCGAAAAAACAAATAAATTGGGCTCCAAAGTAACAGTAGCTGGAGATGGTACTAATATCAGCACTACGATTACACAGACCGGTGACGATACAACAATTAAGGTTGCATTAGGTAAAGACATCAATGTTAATACTGTGACAGCTACTAAGACTGTAAAAGCTGGCACTGCTACTATGGGCAACCAATCTGTAACAGATAACAAAAGTGCTGCTCAGAACGGTAACTTTGTATCCGGTTTGGACAATAAAAATTGGACATTAACTGATCCTGCCTTTGTATCTGGTCGTGCGGCAACAGAAGATCAACTTAAAATTGTCAGCGATGCTGTAAAAGCGGCTAATGCGGCTAACGCAAGTGCTTCTGATTATCGTTTAATCGCTAATCCGAACAATGCGGCAGATGGTTCTTATAAAGTTGATAACAATAAAGTTGATTTGCAAGTGAAGGACGATAAATCCGGTACAGTTAATACTGTGACAATTAAGGATATTGCGTCCAAAACTGAACTTGATAAAGTAAAAGATCGCTCCGTAAAATACGACGGTGAAACTGATAAAGATACGGTAACTTTGGAAGGTGCTAACGGTACAAAGATTACCAACTTGAAAGATGGTAATGTAGCAGCCGGCTCCAAAGATGCTGTAAACGGCGGTCAATTACATCAAGTTAAGCAGGATCTTGGTGACCAAATCACAAATACTAAGAATGAATTAAACAATAAAATTGATACAACTAAACAAGATCTTATTGATAAAGGCTTGAAATTCGACGCTAATAACGGCGGTGAAAAAACAAATAAATTGGGCTCCAAAGTAGCAGTTAAAGGGGATAACTCCAATATCATTACGGAAATCTCTCAAGACGCTAACGGCGACAGCACAATTGATGTGAAACTTGGTAAAGACCTTAATGTAGAGACAATTACTGCAACCGGTGCAAACGGCAAAGACGGTAAAATCGGCATCAACGGTAAAGACGGTGTAACAACTAACATTTCCGTTACTCGTGACGGTCAACCTGGTGTAGATGGTGCTCCTGGCGCGACTACAACTCGTATTACGTACCAAAAACCTGATGGCTCTAACGAAGAAGTGGCAACTTTGAACGACGGCCTTAAATTCAAAGGCGACATGGGTGCTACATCCAATGTTAAACTTAATAAACAAGTGGATATCACAGGTGGTGTAACAAGTGCTTCTGATCTTGCTACAGGTAATAATATCGGTGTTACTTCTGCGGCTGTTGGCGCTGATGGCAATGCAAAATTACAATTGCAATTGGCGAAAAACTTGACTGGCTTGCAATCCGTAACGGCATCCGACACTGTGAAAGCAGGCACTGCCACTGTAGGTAATCATACGGTAGCAGATAACAAAGGTGCTAACCAAACTGGTAACTTTGTAACAGGTTTAGATAATACATCTTGGAATATTGCGGATCCTGTATATGTACCAAACCGTGCGGCTACTGAAGAACAGTTGAAAACGGTTAGCGATGCTATTAATAAAGCTAATGCAAGTGCTACAGATTACCGCTTAATTGCTAATCCGAACAACGCAGCAGACGGTTCCTATAAGGTTGAAAACAATCAAGTAGACTTGAAAGTAAAAGACGAAAAATCCAGTGACGTTAAAACTGTAACGATTAAGGATATTGCGTCTAAAACTGAACTAGATAATGTAAAAGATCGTTCCGTAAAATATGACGGTAACACAGGCCATGACACAGTAACATTGGAAGGTCCTAACGGTACAAAAATTACTAACTTGAAAGATGGTAACGTAGCGGCCGGCTCTAAAGATGCTGTAAACGGCGGTCAATTACATCAAGTAAAACAAGACCTTGGCGATCAAATTACGAATACCAAGAATGATTTGATTAACACAGGTCTAAAATTCGATGCCAATGTAGGCGGTGTAAAAACTAACAAATTAGGATCTATTGTTACAATTCAAGGTGAAGGCACTGCAGCAGACGCTGATTACAGTGGTGAAAACCTCAAAACTTTCATCAAACAGGATGCGGCGACAGGCAATACGACTATCGACGTGAAGATGAATAAAAACCTTAAGGCTGAATCTGTGAAGGTTGGCAAAAATGGTAAGGACGGCGTATCTATTACAGGTCCTGACACAGCGAACGGTACAGATGGCAAGGTAGCTGTTACTGACAAAAACGGTAAAGAAGCAGTTTCTATTTCCGGAAAGGACGGCGTAGGCCACATCGGCTTGACAGGCCCTGCAGGAACGAACGGCGTTAATGGTACAAATGGTATCGACTTGTCCGTAAAACCTGGTTACGATGATTCTGCTACAGGCGTTAAAGGTGAAAAAGGTGTAGACGGTACAAACGGTCTTACTCGTATCGTTTACAAAGACGGCAACGGCGAGCATCAAGTTGCGACTATGGAGGACGGTTTACAATTCACTGGTAACAATTCTGGTACTGTGAATAAACAAAAATTGAATTCCTTGGTGAAAGTACAAGGTGAAGGCGTAACTGAAGCTGAATCTGCAGCGTTCAAGAGCGCAGCCGGCAATATCAACGTAAAAGCTGATGGCACTAACAAATTGGAACTTCAATTGGCGAAAGACCTTAAAAATCTTGATTCCGTAACGGCTGCTAAGACTGTGAAAGCAGGCGACGCTATTATGGGTGGTCAAACTGTTAACAACGCAGCTGGCGACAGCGAAACAGGCAACTATGTAACAGGCCTTGATAATAAAGATTGGGATGCAAGTAAGATTGTATCCGGTCGTGCGGCAACAGAAGATCAATTGAAAAAAGCGTTGGATGCTCAAAGTGCTAACTCCACTGATTATCGTTTGATCAAAAATCAGGCGGCAGGCTCCAATGGAGACTACACAGTGGATGCGAACGGCGATGTAGCGTTGACTGTACAGGATAAGAACCATCCGGATCAAACAGAAACTGTTACAATTAAAGATGTTGCTTCTAAATCCAAACTTGATAAATTGAATGACCGTGCTGTTAAGTATGATTTGGACCCTACTGGTAATCCTGATAAATCCAAGGTAACTTACGAAGGTCCTGCATATAACAATAAACAAGGCGGTACTCATGTAACGAATGTGGCATATGCTACAGGCAATGATGGCAGCGAAGCGGTTAATGTGGACTACTTGAATGACAAAATTAAAGATAGTGCGGACGCATTAACTAATAAAGGTTTGAAATTCGATGCTAACCAAGGCGGCGAAAAAACTAACAAGCTTGGCTCCAAAGTGACTATTAAAGGTGAAGGTACTGCTGCTGACGGAGATTACAGCGGCGAAAACATCAAGACTTTCATCAAGCAAGATGCACAAACCGGTGATACTACTATTGACGTGAAGATGAATAAAAACCTTAAAGCTGAATCCGTGAAAGTTGGCAAAGACGGTAAGGACGGTGTGTCCATTACAGGTCCTGACACTGCGAACGGTACAGACGGCAAGGTGGCTGTTACTGGTAAGGACGGCAAAGAAGCTGTATCCATCTCCGGTAAAGACGGCGTAGGTCACATCGGTCTTAACGGTAAAGATGGCCGTAGCGCTGACATTTCTGTTGAAAAAGGTGATCCGGACCTCAACGGTAAGGAAATCACTCGTATTAAATACACTGATGAAGACGGTAATACACATCAAGTGGCAACCAAAGATGATGGTATGGCATACGGTGGTGATTCCGGTAATGTTATCAAGAAAAAACTTAATGAACAATTGGACATTAAGGGCGGCCTAACAAACGAAGATGATTTGACTGAAAACAATATTGGTGTTATCAGCAAAGATAATATTCTCAATGTTCGTTTGGCAAAAGACCTTAAAGACTTGAACTCCATTACTTTCAACAACGGAGCTAACGGTGCAAACGGTAAAACCGTTGTGAACGGTGAAGGCATGACTATTAAAGATGCAGCCGGTAATCCGTTGACAGCTGTTACAAAAGACGGCGTGAAGATTACCGATGGTCCATCTATGACGAAGGACGGCATCGATGCAGCAGGCAAGAAGGTTACTAATGTTCAAGACGGTACGGTTGCCAAAGATAGCAAAGACGCTGTTAACGGCGGTCAATTGCATAGTGCTGTTGAAAGCCTTAAAACCAATGGTTTCGGTCTTGAAGCGGAAGACGGTCAATCCGTGAAGAAACCTCTTGGTGAAACTGTTAAAGTTAAAGGTGATGACACGAATATCAAAACATCCGTAGACGGCGGTGCTGTTAAGGTAGAATTGAAAAAAGACATCACTGTAGATACTGTAACAGCTAAGACTGTAACAACAGGCGACACTAAGATGGATACAAATGGCGTTACGATTAAAGACGGCGCTAATGAAGCGACTAAGTTGACGAAAGACGGCTTGCAAATCAATGATGGTGGCAACAAAGCTGTTACTGTTAATAAAGATGGTTTGATTATCGAAAACGGTCCTAAGGTAACAAAAGACGGCATTGATGCGGCAGGCAAGAAGGTTACGAACGTAGCTGACGGTAATGTTGCTAAAGGTAGCAAGGACGCTGTAAACGGTGGTCAATTGCATACAGCTATTGAAGACATCAAAACTACAGGCTTTGGTCTTAAAGCGGAAGATGGTCAATCCGTGAAGAAACCTCTTGGCGAAACAATCGACGTAAAAGGTGATGGCAATATCAAAACTTCCGTGGACAACGGCGCTATCAAAATGGCCTTGAACGATAAGATCACTCTTGGTCAAGACCCAGCAAAACAAGTTAACATCGACGGTTCTGCAGGTACAATTACAGCTGGCAATGGCGGAAATCAAGTTAAGATTGACGGCAATGACGGTTCCGTAACGGCAAATACTGTGAAAGCTGGCGATGTAGTCGTAGGGAAACAAACTTCCAACGGTAAAGAAGGTAACTTCGTAACAGGTTTGGATAACAAAACTTGGGATCCTGAAAATCCTGTAGCAGTTCCTGGTCGTGCCGCAACAGAAGATCAATTGAAAGCTGTTAATGACGACTTCAATAACAAAGCAAGAACAGGTCGTGTATTCCAAGGTGACCAACCTGGTGATAGCGGTAAAGTGGTTCGTGGATTGGGAGATACTATGAACCTTAAAGGCGGTGCGGATGTGAACCGTTTGGCAGACAACAATATCGGTGTTGTGAAAAACGCTGCTGGTGATGGTTACAATATCAAGTTGGCGAAAGACTTGAAAGGTCTTGAGTCCGTAACTACTACAGATGCTGCTGGTAATACAACTGTTATGAACGGTGGCGGCGTGACAATTACACCTGCTCAAGGTAATGCTGTAAGCCTTACTAAAGACGGCCTTAACAACGGTGGTAATAGAATTACTAATGTTGGCCCTGGTGTAGATGGCACTGATGCGGTTAATGTAAATCAATTGAGCAGTGCTATGCGTAGTGTGGATGGTAAAATCGCTGATGTAGGTGCGACTAGTGCAGCTATTTCCGGCCTCAAACCTTTACAATATGATCCATTGGAACCAACTCAAGTATTGGCTGCTGTAGGTCACTATAAAGGCAGCACAGCTGCAGCTGTAGGCGTGGCGCACTATACTAATGAATCTACAATGTTCCATATGGGCGTATCTCTTGGCGGTCATGACAACATGATTAATGCGGGCGTATCCTACAAATTTGGTACATCCGACGCTAAGAAAGCGGTTCCTGCACGTTACAAAGCCGGCCCTATCAGCTCTGCATATGTATTGCAGGATGAAGTGACTGCTTTAAAAGCTGAAAATGAACGTATGAAACAACATGACCTAGAGTTAACTGCTAAATACGATCAAGTACAACGCGATAATGAAGAAATGAAAGCTCAAATCGCATTGTTGATGCAACAAGCAGGTCTTACAAAATAATCGAATCTGAATATTCGAGTTCTTAACCACTCATGTAAGGATTGTGAAAGCCGCCCTTTCCGGGGCGGCTCATCATAAGGAGGAAGTATGAAATTCAAAACATTTATGCCTGTATTGGCACTTGCTTGTGTATGCGCGGTAGGTCAAGCGGATGCGGTTCAAGATCGATTGATGATGCCAGAACAACCGGCTGAACCATTGAATGTGCTTGAAACAGAAGTGGCCCTTTCCGTGCCTAGCGAAGAAGTTCGCGACGTAGTGAATGCTTTCACACAATTCCAATTGGACCAAAAGGGCAAGCGCATCATGGATGATTCCCGCGTTATGACTGGTCAAGAGCGTTACCGCAACAATGTGTTGTACTACATGAACGTTCGTCGTAGTTGGTACATCGTAAGCCATCGTTATAAAAACGATAGCTATGGGCGTTTGGCATTAGATCGTTTGTACAACGATTACAAGCAGTTCTTTACGGACCATGCGACGGTGTCTGAAGACGCTAAATTGGACTATGCGCAACAAATCATCGATATCTTGGATCGCAATACAGCCAATGTACATGATGATGAATTGCGTTTCTACATGAATGAAATGGTTATCTTCAGCTTGAACGAAGCTATGAAAGACGGCAATAATCGCGTGAAACCTGTGGACGAAAAAATGGCTCCTGCGATGGACGAACTTTCTACAGTAGACCTTCGCAAAGCGATTAATGCGCCCACAATTCAATAAAATAATTTAATAGAATGAATAAGAATATCGAGGACTGTCCGAGTGGGTAGTACCTCGATATTTTTTTATATATCGAAATAATCTAAACGTATAATTTCATGAAAATAAAATGAAAAAAATTTTACTTTTTCAGAAATATGTGGTATTTTAGTAATATATTTTTAAAAATATCGATATATTCTCATTGATTATCGATTTATTTCTAAGATTTTTATGTAAGTGGATATAGTTAGTTTGCTTTAAAGGAGAAAGATTAATGAATCGAGTATTTAAAGTGATTTGGAATCGCACAAAGGGCTGTTATGTTGTTGTGGCAGAAACAGCAAAGAACATGACGAAACGTTCCTCTTTGTCGGTTGTATTCTCTAAAATGGTAGGTACTACAGCAGTTGCCATTATGTTGACAGGCGTTATGATGCCTACGGATGCGTTGGGGGCACCTATTACAAGAGGTACTGGTGCGACAGCAGAAAATGACGGCGGTATTGCTGTAGGTGAAAGAACAAATGCTCGCGGTGACTATAGTGTGGCTATGGGTACAGACGCTACTGTTGGTAAAAATGATCCATCCGAATCTGAAAGCCAAAACGGTATCGCTATCGGTCATGGTGCTACAGTAAGTGTTAACCCTGCTACAGCAACACCAGGTATTACAGATAAGAGCGGTGGTATTGCCATCGGTCATGATGCGACAACTAAGGATATCAATACAATTGCTATTGGTACAAGCACTATCGGTCAAGGTGCGCAAGCTGTAGCTATTGGTCGTAATGCGCGCACAATTGCTAATAACGGCGTAGCTATCGGTAATGAAGCACGCGTACAATCCACGAACGGCTTTGCCCTTGGTAATAATGCACGTGCCGGATTTGATGAAGCTAATCAATTGATAGGCCTTGATAATGATCAGGCTTTCGGTTCCAATGCGCGTGCTTATGGTGGTTCATCCATGGCGTTTGGTAATAATGCAAAGGCGTCTAAAGGTGGTGCTGTTGCTATGGGTAACGGCTCTCAATCTCGCGGTGAGTGGGGCGTAGCCATCGGTAATGGTGCAAAAGCATTAGCACAAGGTGCCCGTGCTATTGGTGCTAACTCTACAGCTGATGCAACTAATGCAGCTGCTATGGGCTGGGATAGTGAAGCCACTGGAGCGTCCTCCATTGCTATAGGTGAAACAGCAAAGTCAACAGGTACTAATTCTATTGCTATCGGTACAGGTGCAAAGGCAACCGGTGAAAGTACTGTAGGAACAAATATTCCGACAAGTACGGTGGCTATCGGTCATGGTGCACAAGCGTTGGAAAATGGGGATGTTGTTATCGGTCGTTCCGCAAAGAGTATTGTTTCTACGGAACATGGAAATCCTGGATCTGGCGCTGTTGTTATGGGGGCGGATGCCGCTTCTTACGGTGCTCGTGGTGATGTAGCTATCGGTGCATCTGCGGAAACAAATGTAAAAATTAAGAACGCTGGTGGCACTGTTAATCCTAAATATGCTCAAGGTGTAGCTATTGGTAGCACTGCAAAAACTTATGGTACACAGTCTCTTGCATTGGGTGCAGATACAAGAGCTATCGGTAATTCATCTGTTGCCATCGGTGGTGATGATATCGATATGGCTCGTACTGAATTGGAAACAGCTGTGCCTCAATTGGCTGTAGGAAACGGTATTAAAAAGAGCTTTAACAAGGAAATTGAAGATAAATTCGCGGGCACTCTTGGTTCGGCATCTATTAATGTAAAAGGTAAATATGCAAATACAGCAGCTATCGGCGATGCAACTACGGCTATCGGTACATTGAGTGAAGCCTATGGTACAGGCTCTACAGCAATTGGTATCAACTCTTTGACTAAAGGCGTAGCCAGCACAGGTATCGGCATCATGGCACGTAGCTGGGGAATAAATTCTCTTGCTCTTGGTACACAGGTTGGTGCTTATGGTGATCGTTCATCCTCTATCGGTGATACGAACCAGGTCGGTTTAGATATGAAAGACGGTTCTAAATCCGGGAAAGAGTCTGCTGCTGTTGGTTCTAAGAATACGATTTACGGCAATCAGGCGTATGCTATTGGTGCAGGAAATACTATCGGTTCCGCTACTGTTGTGACCACGACGGAAGCAAACGGTAGTGGTGCAGGTGCTGACCAGGATAAAATTACAACTGTTACTGCCGGTACTGTTAAGGGTAATATGTCTGGTGCATTCGGCTATAAGAATAGTATTACAGCCGATAGTTCTTATGCAGTAGGTAGTAATTCCAATGTTTCCGCTGATGGAGCTATGGTTCTCGGGAACAATGCTTCCGTAACAGCGAAAAATGCTGTGGCTCTCGGTAATAATACAAAGGTAGATAATGAAAGTGCTGTAGCATTGGGTACAGGTTCTGAAACAGCAGCAGCTGTGGCGACACCTTCTGCAACTATTAACGGGACTGTACATAACTTTGCAGGTATTAACCCAGCATCTACCGTAAGTGTAGGCAAGGCAGGCATGGAACGGACCGTTACTAATGTAGCAGCAGGTCGTATTTCCGCTACTTCTACGGATGCTATCAATGGTAGTCAATTGCATGCTGTTACTTCAGAGATGGATAAGGGTGTGGCATATGCCGGTGATGTGAAAGCTGCATCGGCTACAGCTAATCAATTTACTCGTAAACTTGGTGAACAGACGAATATTATCGGTGGTGTGACTGATCCGACAAAATTGTCTGATAACAATATTGGTGTTGTATCTAATGGATCGGATACGTTGAATGTGAAACTAGCTAAAACATTGACAGGTTTGGACAGTGTTACAGCCGGAAATACAACGATCAATAATGGTGGCTTAACTGTAGACGGTAAGACTTATGTAACGCCAAACGGTATCAATGCGAACAATCAAAAGATTACCAACGTGGCGGACGGTAGCAATCCTAATGATGCGGTTAACTACAGCCAATTACAAAAGGCTATCGGCGGTACTGCGAAGGCATCTAGTGTAAAAGCAAAGGATACGAATGTAACCGTAACAGAAGGTACAAATGCAGCAGGCGGTAAGGAATATACTGTTGGCTTAGGTGATAAGATTACTGTAGGCGGTACGACAGCGGCACATCCTGTAACTGTGGACGGCACTACAGGTCATGTAACAGGTCTTACCAATACGGACTGGGATGTAGATCATCCTGTAGCTGTATTTGGTCGTGGCGCTACTGAAGATCAATTGAAGAAGGTTAACGATAAAGTTAACACGAATAAGTCCGCTATTGATAAAAATGCCGGAGATATCGCTAATAATAAGAATGATATCAATAAAAACAAGCAGGACATCGCCGATAATAAACAAAACATTGCGAAAAATGCCGGGGATATCGTGAATATTAATAAGACTCTTGATAAGGGTTTGAATTTCGCTGGTGATACTGGTGCTGTAAGCAACAGAAAATTAGGTGATACCGTAACTATCAAAGGTGGTGCTGATGCAGCTAAGTTATCTGACAATAATATTGGCGTTGTATCTGACGGTAATGGTACATTAAATGTAAAATTGGCCAAAGAATTACAAGGATTAACATCCACAACTTTCACAAACGGTGGTAATAATACTGTTATCAACGGTGATGGTATGACAATTAATCCTGCTGGTGGTAATAAGGTAAGCCTCACAAAAGATGGTTTAAACAACGGCGGTAATACGATTACCAATGTAGGACCTGGTGTGAACGGCACAGATGCAGTTAATAAAAATCAATTAGATAGTGCTATATCTGGTGCAAAGACAACTGTAAGCGGCAGTAATAATATTGAAGTAGTTTCATCAAGTAAGGCGGGTAGTGGTACAAATTACGAAGTGAAACTAAAAGATACAATAACATTGGGCTCTGATGCTACAAAACAAATTGCGTTGGACGGTACTACAGGCACAATCAAGGCTGGTGATAAAGTTACAATCGATGGCAATAAAGGTACTATTAAAGCTGGCAACGTAACAATTGACGGTGAAAACGGTACCATTAAAGCTGGCGACAAGGTAACTATCGATGGTAAAGATGGTAAGATTGCGGCAGGCAAGGTATCTGTTGATGGTAAAGACGGTTATGTGACAGGTCTAGAAAACAAAGATTGGGATCCTGACAACATCACAAGCGGTCGTGCTGCTACAGAAGACCAATTGCAAAAATCTCACAAATCTTTAGATAATAAGATTAACAACCTAAGTGATGAAATCACGAAAAAAGGTTTGAACTTTGGTGCTAATAGTGGTAATCCAGTTCATAAAAACTTAGGTGAAACTGTATCTGTTGTGGGTACAGGCGACAAAGCTGATACTAATTACTCTTCCGAAAATATTAAAACAAAAATTAATGCGGACGGTAATATAGAGGTTATGATGGATAAAGACCTCAAAGCTGACAGCGTAACTACTGATAAGGTAAAAGTTGGTAAAAACGGTAAGGACGGCGTATCCATTACTGGTCCTAACGGTGCTGACGGTACAGACGGCAAGGTAGGTATCACAGGCAAAGACGGTAAAGATGCTGTATCTATGTTCGGCAAAGACGGTGTTGGTCATATCGGTTTAACTGGCAAAGACGGCCGTAATGCGGATATTACCGTTGATAAAGGTGATCCAGACTTAGATGGGAACAACATCACTCGTATTAAGTACCAAGACGAAAACGGTAAGACCCACCAAGTGGCAACTAAAGACGATGGTATGAAATACGGTGGCGATAGCGGTTCCGTAATCAAGAAAAAGCTTAACGAACAAGTTAATGTAGTGGGTGGCATTACTGATGCTAGCAAGTTGACTACAGAAGACAATTTAGGTGTCGTATCTGATGGTACTGGCAACCTTAAGGTTCGTATGGCGAAAGACTTGAAAGGTCTTGAAACAGTAACAACTAAGGATGCTGCAGGTAATACTACAGTTATGAACGGTGGCGGTATAACGATTACACCTGCTAGTGGTAATGCAGTTAGTCTTACTAAAGATGGCCTTAACAACGGCGGTAATACAATTACCAATGTAGGCCCTGGCGTAAACGGCACGGATGCGGTTAACGTAAATCAATTGAAAGGTGCTACAGATGGGTTAGCTAATGCTATTAACTCCGTAGCGGGCGAAACACAACGTGTAGGCGCACATGCGGCGGCTATGTCTGCATTGAAACCTATTCAATATGATCCATTGGAACCAACTCAAGTGATGGCCGGTATCGGTAATTACAGAGGTGAAACTGCGGCGGCTCTTGGCGTTGCACATTACACAGCAGAAGATACAATGTTCCATGTAGGCGTATCTGTTGGTAGCCACCATAACATGGTAAATGCCGGTGTAACTCGTAAATTCGGTACTTCCGATGCGAAGAAAGCAGTTCCTGAACGTTATAAGGGTGGCCCAATCAGCTCCATTTATGTGTTGCAAGATGAGGTAACAGCGTTGAAAGCTGAAAATGCACGTATGCAAGAAAGCCTCCATGAATTGTCTGCTGTTAAGGATGATAACGCACGTATGCAACAACGTATTGATGAATTATCCTCTGTAAAGGAAGATAATGAACAAATGAAGGCTCAAATTGCATTGTTGATGCAACAAGCAGGGCTTACAAAGTAAAATTGACTTGATTAAATGGGTTATTTAGTATACTCTAGTCATGTAAGAATCATGTAAGGAATATGAAAGCCGCCCTTCGGGGGGCGGCTCGTCATTAGGAGGATTTATGAAATTCAAAACATTTATGCCTGTATTGGCACTTGCTTGTGTATGCGCGGTAGGTCAAGCGGATGCGGTTCAAGATCGATTGATGATGCCAGAACAACCGGCTGAACCATTGAATGTGCTTGAAACAGAAGTGGCCCTTTCCGTGCCTAGCGAAGAAGTTCGCGACGTAGTGAATGCTTTCACACAATTCCAATTGGACCAAAAGGGCAAGCGCATCATGGATGATTCCCGCGTTATGACTGGTCAAGAGCGTTACCGCAACAATGTGTTGTACTACATGAACGTTCGTCGTAGTTGGTACATCGTAAGCCATCGTTATAAAAACGATAGCTATGGGCGTTTGGCATTAGATCGTTTGTACAACGATTACAAGCAGTTCTTTACGGACCATGCGACGGTGTCTGAAGACGCTAAATTGGACTATGCGCAACAAATCATCGATATCTTGGATCGCAATACAGCCAATGTACATGATGATGAATTGCGTTTCTACATGAATGAAATGGTTATCTTCAGCTTGAACGAAGCTATGAAAGACGGCAATAATCGCGTGAAACCTGTGGATGAAAAAGCGGCTCCTGCAATGGACGAACTTCACACAGTGGACCTTCGCAAGGCGATTAATGCGCCCACAATTCAATAATTTTAGATGATTCAATTATAAGAATTAAGTGTTGTTGTGTTGTATTGTATTTCTTATAATTGTATGACCGATAAAAAATATCGGGGTGTTGTTTGTATTAACAATACCCCGATATTTTTATGCATATAATTTTGCAATCAATGTGATTCGCTGACCTTGAATCACCTTATATGTAATTTTTTTTACGATGGCCGTAAAATTGTGATGCAGAAATTGTAACTGATCGTTAGGTTGAACGTCCGCATCATATGTGAATACGCCTTCTTCCCCATTAAAGCGACCTTTGATTGTGAAAGTTTGATTATCTCGTGTAACTACGATATCTTCTTCTGTAACCGTATTTGGTTTATCTATATTTTGTTGTAAGATATTGAGTTCTGACATAGATTTCTTCCTCCTTTCTGCTTTCAGTATAACAATAAAAATTAAAAAACACATGGAGTAATCGTATAAATTGTTTTTATACACATATGCTCTATTTCTATAAAGCCTATAAAGCCCGCCAATACGCCTTTAGAGTGCCTTAGAATAAAAAAGGAATGACGGCGATTTGAATTTCACCTGTCATTCCTTTTACTATATAATAAAATGCTACCTTTATTGATTGTGCAATAGTTAATTGGCTTAAGTAGGTATGTAGTAATTGTGTACGTACATTGAGTCAAAATGGCAGAAACACTGTACGATATCTGTTTATGAAAAGATATCATTCTATTATATGGTCTATCATAAATCAGAATGATGAAGAGAAAATAAATTGGTTATATATGATGTGATATTGGTACATAATTATGGAGCATATTAGTATTATTTATGAAAGTTGGTGAATAATAGTAAAAAAATACAGCATTTATGCAGAATATTCAGTATATTTAATTTTATCGAAATTATTAATATCTTAAATACAAAAGTTTTATGAAAATAAAATGAAAAAAAGTTTACTTTTCCCGTAATTTGTGGTATTTTAGATATACACATTCAAGAATGTCGATGAACTCTCAATACATCATCGATCTATCATTGTTATTTCATTAAATATGTAGATAGTTAGTTAGTAAGTTTTATAAGTTTTATAGGAGAAAGATTAATGAATCGAGTATTTAAAGTGATTTGGAATCGCACAAAGGGCTGCTATGTTGTGGTGGCAGAAACAGCAAAGAACATGACGAAACGTTCCTCTTTGTCGGTTGTATTTTCTAAAATGGTAGGTGCTACAGCAGTTGCCGTTATGCTGACAGGCGTTATGATGCCTACCGATGCCTTAGGGGCACCTATTACAAGAGGTAACGGTGCACAAGCTGAAAATGACGGTGGTATTGCTATCGGTGATAATACGGCATCTAAGGGTGACTATAGTATTTCAATCGGTACTAATGCATCTGTAGGTAGAGGTGATACTGATGAAGGTAAAACACAGAGCGGTATTGCTATCGGACAAGGTGCAACTGTAACTGTTGATGTTGCCAAAGGGGCAGATGTTCCAGCAGATCAAAGAACAGGTGGTATCGCCATCGGTCAAGGTGCAACGACCAAGGTTGTTAATGCAATTGCTGTTGGTTCCGGTACTAGTGCTGATGGTGCACAAGCTGTAACTATCGGTCATAACTCTCGTTCGATTACCAATAACAGTGTAGCATTAGGTAATGAAACACGCGTGGCATCTCTTAATGGTTTTGCTCTTGGTAATAATGCGCGTGCCGGCTATGATGAAACCAATAAATTGATAGGTCTTCCTAATGACCAAGCCTTCGGTTCCAATGCACGTGCTTATGGTGGTTCTTCCATGGCGTTCGGTAATGATGCGAAATCCAGTGGTGGTGGTGCGGTTTCTATAGGTAACGGTTCTCAATCTAGAGGTGATTGGGCGGTAGCTATCGGTAATGGCTCTAAAGCTTTGAAACAGGGCTCTTCTGCATTGGGGACGAATGCTACAACTAATAGCTCTCACTCTACTGCACTCGGTTGGGGTAGTACTACAAATGGCTACGCTGATATCGCGGCTGGTGATGGTTCTGTTGCATCTGGTGGTAATTCCCTAGCAATAGGTGTGCAATCTTCTACATCTACTGGTGCGGTAGGTGCTGTAGCATTAGGTTTAAGCAGTAAAGCTGAGCAAACAAACTCTATGGCATTAGGTGTATCTGCTAATGCTGCACATGAACGTTCCGTTGCACTAGGTGCTAACTCCAAGACTGATGCTACAGTAAGCACACCAAATCAATTGGTAAATGGTTTATGGTATAAAAACTATGCCGGCGGTTCTGCTGATTCCACAATCAGTGTAGGTAGTGATACGGTAAAACGTACCATTACAAATGTAGCTGCCGGTCGTGTGAATGCACAATCTACAGATGCAATCAACGGTAGCCAATTATATGGTGTTGCTAATACTTTAGGTAATTTGGCAAGTACTACAAAAGGCATTTTAGGTGGCAATGCAGCGCTTGACCCTGATACGGGTAACTTGTCGATGAGCAATATCGGTAACACAGGTAAAGGCACGATTCACGATGCTATTAAATTCAATAAAGACACAATAGATAAAGGCCTTAACTTTGATGCTAATACAGGTGGCACGAAAAATAATCTATTAGGTTCTAAAGTTACCATCAAAGGTGACGGCAACAATATTAATGCCGCAATTACACAAGCTAATGGTGATACAACTATTAATATGACTTTGGGTAACACCGTTACAATAGGTGCAGCGAACCCTGTAACGATTAATGGTACTACAGGCCATGTAACAGGCCTTCAAAATAAAGACTGGAATGTAGATAATCCTGTAGCTGTATCCGGCCGTGCTGCGACAGAAGATCAGTTGAAAAAGGTAAACGATAAAGTTAATACCAATAAAGCTGCCATCGATAAAAATGCTGGAGATATCAATACTAACAAGCAAAATATCACAAAAAATGCTGGCGACATTGCGAATAACAAAACTGATATCGCTAAAAATAAGCAAGATATTTCCACTATTAACACAAAGATTAATAAAGGCTTGAACTTTGCTGGCGACACAGGCACTGTAAGTAATCGACAATTAGGTGATACTGTAACTGTTAAAGGCGGTGCTACAGGCACATTGTCTGACGGTAATATCGGTGTTGTATCCGATGGTAATGGCACATTGAATGTGAAATTAGCTAAAACATTGACAGGCTTAGATAGCGTTACAGCTGGTAATACTAAGATTGATAATGGTGGCTTGACCGTAGGTGGTAAGAACTATGTATCTACAACAGGTCTCAATGCGAATAATCAAAAGATTACTAATGTTGCAGATGGTAGTAGCACTAATGATGCAGTTAACTATGGACAATTACAAGCTGCTATCGGCGGTACAGCCAAAACAACCCCCGGAAAAAAAAAAGCGCTTTTAAC
>OAUH01000500.1_pt1 | contig 23895 bp, 19 predicted proteins | sample 1495121 | NCBI WGS metagenome assembly OAUH01 (sample SAMEA2580006, study PRJEB22360) | human gut metagenome | reverse complement strand
TAGAAGCGTTAGAAAAGACATAGAAATAGAAAGAGAGAAAACCATAGTCATGTAGGGTCGTTTATCATCAATCAGGTCATATCATAAGGAAGATCAGACTGACTTTTTTTGTGCCGTCTGTTATGCGGAGGGTGAGACGGAGTGGGAGAACTTTTCGCTCTTTTTGTTTCGGAACAGGAGAAAGGAGAAACGAACTATGAGAAAGAAAGTAATTTCCTGTCTGCTTGCAGGGATTATGACCGTATCGCTTGCGGCTTGCAGCGGCGGTGGGGTCAGCAGCAATGACGCTTCCAAAGACAGCGGAAAAAGCAGCGCTGATACCGAAGTCGGCGTAGAGCAGACAGCAAAGCCCCAGGCGCCTCCGGAAGACGCGCCGGTTGGAGGAAAGTTTGTCGTTCAGATCACACCGGGTACCCTCTCACCGGATATGATGGATGGATGGTCTGCAAACGCTACTAACACCGGATTTATCAGGTTGATGAATGGTTACTATCTGACGGATACGACCAGAGACAGAACCATTGACTGGGATCCGGTTGTAGTCAAGTCCCATGAAGAAACGGAAAATGAGGACGGGTCCACAACATTTACTGTGGAGATTAATGATAACCTGAAATGGAACGACGGATCCGGTATTACGGCAAAGGATTATCTTTTCGGCATCATGTACCGTTCTTCCCAGGAATTTGCGGAGTGTGAAGGCGATGCGACTACAGGAAGTGTATTGGTCGGATACAATGAGTTCCGTAATGGCGAGAAGAAAGAGTTCACCGGCCTAAGACTGCTTGGAGACTACAAGTTCTCTATGACAGTTGATGCTGAAAACCTGCCAAACTACTATGTACTTGGCGACATCGGATTTTCACCGGAACCGATGGCAGCTATTGCTCCTGGAACAGATGTCCTGGACGATGGAAACGGATGCTACTTTAATGATCAGTATACAGCAGAAGTCTTAAGAGAGACGCTTCTGGATCCGAACACAGGATTCCGTTATAAGAGACCGGTTGTCTGCGGACCTTATCAGTTAAAGAATGTGGATATCGGATCCGAGACGGTGGAACTTGAGATCAACAAAGAGTATCTGGGTAGATATGATGGAACCAAACCTCATGTTGAGACGATCATTTCGAAACCGATCGCTACCGAAACATGGAGAGATGAGTTTGAAAAAGGAACGGTAGATTACTTCTATTCTTCCAAGGGTGAGACCATCGACTCCACTTTGACAAAAGTAGAAGACGGAGAGATCAAAGCCAACTACGGTATTGTACCGCAGGACAGTGTAAACGAGTTCCGTTTCGCATGTGATTTCGGAGCAAGCCAGTTCCCGGAAGTACGCCGTGCTTTTGCTTACATTATTGACCGTGATGAAGTGAACAAGCAGATTTCCGGCGGATACGCAAGCGTTGTAGACTGCCTTGCTACAGAAGCGATGGAAGACTACCAGGAGACAAAGGACGAGCTGGAAGGGGAACTGACACATTATACATACGACATCGATAAGGCAAAACAGGAACTCATTGATGGCGGCTGGACACTCAATGAAAAGGGTGAAGAATTTAAAGAAGGTACTGATAAAGTACGTTACAAAGAAGTGGACGGGAAACTGATGCCTCTGGAACTGAAATGGGCTTATTCTGAAGATGACCTTACAGATCTTTGCAACACGATCATTCCGCCGGAAGCTGAGAAGATCGGTATGAAATTTGAGGGAACAAAGATGGACTTCGCACAGATGGTCAATCATCTGAACAGAGAAGGCGTTGACGCCACATACAACGTATTTTCCTGCGGCGTTGTTTTGCCGGAGTTCAGCTCCTGGTGGTATTTCTTCGACGACGCACCGGAGAGAATGGGACTTTGGAACTACTACCGTATCAGCGATCCGGAACTGAAGAGCATCACAGCTTCCATGCAGAAAGTAGAACCGGGCGACACAGAAAAATACCGTGAGCTTTTTGTAGAATTTGAAAAAGAAATCAACAAGAAGATGCCGGGGGTGGTTCTTTCCACGGGTACCCAGTACTGGTTTTACAATCCGAAGTTAAAGAATTTCGTTCCACGTTCCTACGACAACTGGTGGTTCTTCATTCTGGATGCATATATCGAAGAGTAAGTATCGGAATGTAATACAAGCAAAAAGGAGACAGGCTTCTTCTGTCTCCTTTTTGTAGAAAAAGTGGGGTTAATTAGGTATGGTAAAATACATTTTAAAAAGACTTGCCTACATGGTGATTGTCTTCCTGATTTTGTCCGTCTTACTGTTCTGCCTGTTTAAGATGGTTCCGGGTGATCCGGCACGTATGATGGTAGAAGGACAGAAAATGAGTGTATCACCTGAGAAATATGAGATGCTCTACCAGGAGGCGAGAGCCCGTCTGGGACTTGATAAGCCTCTGGTGATCCAGTATTTTAGCTGGTTTGGCAACATGCTCAGAGGCGACTTTGGCTCCCCCTGGGTGTACCGGATTCCGGTACTGGATTTGGTAGGGCCGCCAATGCGTAATACCGTCTGCCTGAACCTGGTATATTATGTGATCCTTTTCCTCATCACGATTCCGCTTGGAATTAAGGCGGCCGTGAAGCAGAACTCACCGTTTGACACAACTGTTCAGGTGACAACGATTATCGGAATCAGTATCCCGTCCTTTATCACGGCCCTGATATTCATCTTCCTTTTCGCCATTACTCTCCCGATCTTTCCGATCAGTGGTATGGTGACGACCGGAGCCGGGTACACAGGACTGAGGGCGGTCATCGATTATCTTTATCATCTGTGCCTGCCGGTGATCGTTATGGTCTTTGCGGGACTTGGAGGTCTGACAAGATATGTGCGGGGTGCTCTTCTGGATGCGCTCTCTATGGACTATGTGCGTACGGCAAGAGCTAAGGGACTTAGAGAGAAGACGGTGATCTACAAACATGCCTTTCGGAATGCGCTGATCCCGATCACCGGATATGTGGTTGGATCCATCGTGGCGATTTTCGGCGGTTCCATTATTATTGAAACACTGTTCTCCTGGAAAGGAGTAGGAAAGCTTTTGATTGATTCTTTGAACCAACAGGATTACACGGTTGCGCTGGCTATGCAGATGTTCTATATTCTTCTGGCGCTGGCGGCAAATCTGATTACCGATTTGTGTTACTGCCTCGTAGATCCGAGAATCAAATTAGAGTAATGGAGGAAAAACATGTTAAGAAAAGGCAAAAAAGACACAAAACCAAAGTCTATTCTTGAAGAAGAACAGATGCAAAGTCCTTTCCGGACAATTATCCAGCATCTTTGTGAAAATAAAGTTGCCATGGGATCCGCCATTATCTTCATTGTAATCTTTCTGATGTGCTTTATTCTGCCAATCTGGATGAAGCAGGACCTGAACTTCCAGGATCCGACGCAGAAGAATATCGCACCGGGATTTTCTTTCCTGAGTGTTCCGAAGGAACTGAAAAATAACGCAAAGGAGATTGAAGCGGGTCCGACATTCGGCATTGGGATTGACAACGATGGGGTTGTGTACGAGTGGGGAACTCTTACAGACCGGTTGAAACAAATTCCTGCTGACATGGGAAAAGTAGTAGATATTGCGGTCGGACAGGACCATGTACTGGCCATGAACGAAGAAGGGGAACTCTTTACATGGGGTTACAACCGGATGAACCTGAACCGGATTCCTTCGGAAGTCCAGGGTAAGAAAGTGAAATCCATCGCGGCAGGATATCAGGTGTCCATCGTCGTACTGGAGGATGGAAGCCTTGTGACCTGGGGAAATGAAAATGCGGTAGATATCGTGGCGTCCAAGGCAAAAGATGAGAATGTCAAACTGGTACGAACAAACATCTCTACCGGACTTGCATTGACAGAAGATGGAAGACTGATCCCTCTTGCAAAGAGAGAGACAGCGTTTGACGCGGTACCAGACGAAATTCAGGGAAGAATACAGGATTTTGCTATGACAGATAAGACTGTGTTTGCTCTTCTGGATGATGGTACATTGGCATCCTGGGGCGGCAATGATTACAATATCCAGAAGATTCCGGAAGGTGTGGACGGCCACGTAGTGAGTATTTCCGCAGGAAGAAATCATGTGACGGCTCTTCTGGACGACGGAACAGTGGCATCCTGGGGCGGAAACAATAATAAGCAGTGCAAGGTTCCTTCCGGAGTGAAAAATATCCAGAGGGTATCCAGCAGATACTATCAGAACTATGCCATTGACGAAGACGGAAATGTGACAACGTGGGGACTGAAAGGGTACCTCTTTGGTACAGATAACATGGGAAGAAGCGTTGCTCTTCGTATGCTCAAGGGAGGACAGATGACGATGACTGTCGGCTTTGTTTCCGTTATCATTTCCCTAATTATTGGTATCATTGTCGGAGGTATAGCCGGATATTATGCAGGCAAGGTAGATATTCTTCTTATGCGTGTGGCAGAAGTTGTAGGATCTCTGCCGTTCATTCCTCTGGCACTGATTTTATCGGCTCTCATAGGGAACAAGGTCTCGGAGGTCGGGCGAATTATTATGATTATGGTGATCCTCGGTATTTTAAGCTGGCCTGGTGTGGCTTACATGGTACGTGCCCAGGTACTTGCGGAACGCCAGAAGGAATTCGTCACTGCGGCGAAAGCGCTCGGCGTACGTGAGCGTAATATTATTTTCCGTCATATTGTGCCGAATGTTATGACAATTATCATTGTAAACGCGACCCTTTCTTTTGCAACCTGTATGCTCACAGAGTCCGGACTTTCTTTCCTGGGATTTGGCGTCAGCGAACCGATTCCGTCCTGGGGAAATATGCTGAATGACTGCCGATCCTCGGAAGTCATCTCCCAGTTCTGGTGGAGATGGATATTCCCGTCCATTGCACTTGCTCTGTGTACCATCAGTATCAACCTTTTTGGTGACGGCCTGCGTAAAGCAGTCGATCCAAAATCCAGTGAAAGGTAGGGTGTGTCATGGATTACTTATTAGAAATAGACGATCTACATACATATTTTAAAACGAAAAAAGGAACTGTAAAGGCGGTAAACGGCGTTTCCTACCGAGTGGAAGCCGGAAAGACACTCGGAATTGTCGGAGAATCCGGAAGTGGGAAGAGCGTGTCAGCTATGAGTATCTTAAAGCTTCTGGATGGCAACGGCTATATTGACAGCGGTGAAATCAAATTCAAAGGAAGAAATCTGGTAGAGTGTTCCCAGAATGATATGTACCAGATTCGTGGAAATGAAATCTCCGTCATCTTTCAGGAGCCGATGACGAGCTTAAACCCGGTGTACACCATTGAAAAGCAGCTTAACGAAGTATACCTGACTCATCAGAAGATCTCCAAGGAAGAGGCAAGTAAGAAATCACTGGAGATGCTGAACGCGGTGAAGATTCCGAATGCAAAGTCCATTATGAAGCAGTATCCTCACCAGCTTTCCGGAGGAATGAGGCAGAGGGTTATGATCGCCATGGCGCTTGCCTGTGAGCCAAGCCTTTTGATTGCGGATGAGCCGACGACGGCGCTGGATGTAACGATCCAGGCACAGATCCTGCATTTGATGAATGAGCTGAAACGGGAAAAAGGAACATCCATCCTTTTTATCACCCATGATCTGGGAGTTATCAACGAGATGGCAGACAGTGTGGCGGTCATGTACTGCGGACAGGTTGTGGAGATGTGCGACGCCCATACGATCTTTGCAAGGGATAATGAGTACTCCCATCCGTACACGGAAGGACTGATGACATCCATTCCGCGTTTGGATACGCCGGTGGGAACAAGGCTGGATGCGATTCCAGGTTCCGTTCCCCATCCTTTGGATCTTCCGAAGGGATGCAAGTTTGCGCCGCGCTGCAAATATGCGACGGCAAAATGTATGGAAGAAGAGCCAAAGCTGGAAGAGGTAGAGGGAAATCATTCTGTAAGATGCTTTTATCCGGAGAAGGAGGGGCGCCATGCAACAAAATAATCAAAGCAAAAAAGTACTGCTTAAAATTACCGATCTGAAACAGTGGTTTCCGATTAAGAAAACGAAACTGTTCCAGAAAGAACAGCTCTATGTGCGGGCTAACGACGGTATTACCCTTGATATCTATGAGGGGGAGACGGTGGGCCTGGTAGGAGAATCCGGATGCGGAAAATCGACATTTGGAAGGACACTGCTTCAGCTTTATCCACAGACGGAAGGAAAAACGATGTATTATGGCCGGACTCTTTGGGAGATGGCCCCGGACTATGTGGAACACACGGTGAAAAATATTGTCTCCAGAAAGAAAAAGATCCGGGAACTGGAGCAGAAGACCAGGGAGATGAGAGCAGAATACGAGAAGATGGCGGATGGAGCAGAGAAGTTCAAGAAGCAGGAAACCTGCGAGAAAGTACGCAAAGAGTGTAACCGGGAATTCCTGGATTTGGTACAGATCATCGGTGGATTCTACGCGATTGAGTCTACTCAGGAAGCGGAGCACATGATCCTGAATCAATTCAAAATTGCAAAAGAGCTCCGGGAATTAAAAGAGGATCACGAGAAAAAGGGCAGGGAGAAAGAGATTGGGGAAAAGGAGAGACAACTAAGGGACGCCATGGAAAAAATGGATACGCTCAGAAAAGCATACAGCAAGGATGATGCGTTCCAGAAGTATGAAGAATACCGTGATGACGGCGTGGATCTGGCAAGACTCAAAGCCAACGAGATGCGCGTCCTCAGAAAAGACATGCAGATGATTTTCCAGGATCCGTATTCCTCGCTGAATCCACGTATGACGGTCGGACAGATCATTGGGGAAGGACTGCTGGCTCATGGATTCTTTGAGAAGAATGACGACAAGATGCAGGATTATGTCATGAAGATCATGGAAGAATGTGGTCTTGCGCCGTATATGATCCACCGTTATCCGCATCAGTTCTCAGGTGGTCAAAGACAGCGTATCGGGATCGCCCGGTCACTGGCGCTGAAACCGAAGTTCGTTGTGTGCGACGAGGCTGTATCCGCCCTGGACGTTTCCATCCAATCACAGATTGTCAACCTTTTAAAAGATCTGGGGGGAAAGGAAAATCTGGCATATCTGTTTATCTCTCACGGTCTGAGTGTGGTAAAATATATTAGTGACCGGATCGGTGTCATGTATCTTGGAAATATTGTGGAGCTTGCGACGTCCAAAGGAATGTTCGATCATCCGATGCATCCGTACACAGAAGCGCTGCTCTCCGCAATCCCGACCACAGACCCGGATCACAAGAAGGAAATCGTGCCGCTGGAAGGAGATATTCCAAGCCCGGTACACCCGCCGGAAGGATGTAAATTCCATACGAGATGCAAATACTGTCAGGAAATCTGCAAACATGTGACGCCGGAATTAAGAGAGCTTGAGGAAGGACATTATGTGGCATGTCATTTCCCACTGGAGAAAAAGCAGGAAGAAGTATAATCAGCAGGAAAGGAAACGAGTACAATGTTTGGATTTGGTAAGAACAGCAAAAGAGCGAAAAGGCGCAGGGAACAGGAGGAAAAGCTCAGACGCTTCAAAGAAGAGATCCAGGAAGTCCCGCTTGAGAGAAATGACTATCTGGCGATGGTTCTCGGTGCGTTCTGGGCGCTGTGGCCAGTACTTGCCATCGTCGCCGGTGTGGTACTGTGCGTTGTACTCTTCTTTTTCAGGTAAGGAAGGAGAGGAATATGAAGTTTAGTGAGTTTGTGTACAAAAGGACGGATGTGGACGAGGTGAGAAACCGGATCCGGGAGATCACCGAGGAGCTAAAACACGCGTCTTCACTGGAGGAGCAGATTAAGGCGGTATATAAGATGAACGAGGTGGAAAAGGAGATTTCCACAGCGGACTCCCTTGTCTACATCCGCTATACGATCAACACAAAAAACGAATTCTATGCAAAAGAACGGGAGTACAATGACCGGATCTCCCCGATGCTGGAAGAGGAGTTCCAGAAATACAATGAAGTGCTTTTGCAGTCGAGGTTCCGCAGGGAACTGGAGGAGAAATTTGGCAAGGTACTCTTTCTCAATCTGGAGCTTGCCATGAAAGGGTTTTCCCCGGAGATCACAGAACTTCTCCAGGAAGAGAGCCGGTTACAGACCCAGTATCAGACTCTGCTTGCCGGGGCGCAGATCGAATTTCAGGGAAAGACGTACAATCTTTCCCAGCTCGGACCATATATGCAGAGTACGAACCAGGAAGTAAGAAGAGCGGCCTATGAGGCGTCCGGCAAATTTTTCGATGACAATCAGGGAGAACTTGACGAGATCTTCGATAAGCTTGTCAAAAACCGTACCGAGCAGGCACACCGCCTTGGTATGAAGAGCTTTGTGGAGCTTGGCTATGTGCGCCGCCAGAGAAACTGTTATGCACCGGAAGCAATCGCCGGATTCCGGGAACAGGTGGTAAGAGATCTGGTGCCGGTCGTATGTGAAATTAAGAAGCACCAGGCAGAGTGTATTGGTGTGGAGAAACTGCATATCTATGATGATTCCTTCCGGTATCCGGACGGGAATGCGGTACCGCAGGGATCATACGAAGAAATCATGGAAGCCGGACGAAAGATGTATACGGAAATGTCTCCGGAGACAGCGGATTTCATTAAGATGATGTTTGACCGGGAGCTCTTTGATGTGGTGGCAAAGCCGGGAAAGGCGACAGGAGGATACTGTTGCGATATCCCAGGCTACGGATGTCCGTTTATATTCTCCAATTTCAACGGAACGGCAGGAGATGTGGACGTATTAACCCATGAAGCAGGACATGCATTCGCGGCGTATATGGCGGAGAAGAATATCGACCTGATTGCTACACATCTCCCGTCTATGGAAGCGGCAGAGACTCATTCCATGTCTATGGAGTTTTTCGCGACGCCGTGGTATGGGCTGTTTTTCAAACACCAGACGAAGAAGTATGAAGTGTCCCATCTTGAAGGAACACTGAATTTTATCCCATATGGTTGTCTGGTCGATCATTTCCAGCAGGTTGTATATGAGCACCCGGAAATGACTCCGCAGGAGAGAAATGAAGCATGGCTGAAGCTTGAGAAGATGTACCGTCCTTATCTGCACCTGGAAGGCATCCCATTCTATGAAAGAGGAGCAGGATGGCAGAGACAGAACCATATCTTCGCCACCCCATTCTATTATATTGACTACTGTCTCGCACAGACAGTGGCACTTCAGTTCTGGCTGGAACTCGAGAAAGACTGGAAGAAGGCGTGGGAGAAATACAAACACTTTGTAAAGCGGGGCGGCACAGATACCTTCCTCGGGCTGGTGGAAGGAGCGGGACTGACTTCCCCAATGGAAGACGGCTGTATTCGTCAGATTGCGGAATATGCCTCAGCATGGTTGAAAGAGAAGAAAGCTTAATTCACACAGAATGTACAGAAAAAGGAACCGGTGGTTTGCCGGTTCCTTCGTTCTGTTTAGGAAACATTTTGAGAGATACACATTAAATAAAAAACTTTTATATAAAAAATCTTATACAAGAGTTTTTCCAAGTTCTATGCAGGCGTTTTGGGCGTCTGCATCCGGATCTTCATTACAGATCAAGGGATCAGAAGAGAGAATGGCTCCATAGCCTTTACAGTCCTCTTCCCAAGTACGCATCCATTCACCGTCTCCCCATCCGTAGGAGCCGAAGAGAGCAATTTTTTTGCCGTTCAGTTTGGATGTACACTCCTGGAACATCGGTTCAAATTCCGATTCCTCAAGCTGCTCGGCACCCATGGACGGACATCCAAAAGCGACAGCGTCGTAGGAATCCATCATGGAAACGTTAAATTCAGAGGCAGTCAGTACCGTGGCTTCTCCGCCGGCAGAAATGATGCCCTCAGCGACTTTCTGCGCCATGGCTTCGGTATGCCCGGTACCGCTCCAGTATACTACAGCAATATGACTCATGTGCGTTTACCTCCTGTCATCAGTCAGTTTCTTAATACGTTTAAATGAATGTTCTATTCACAAGCAGCAACCGTGAGCTGCTGGATAGACCGTTGTCGGTAGTGAAACAGCCTTGTATAGACTTCACGACATTTGATGAATTTCTGAAAAAGCTTCAGCGTCTCAGTTTCGTTTTCGTAGACTTTCCAGAATCCGCAGGCGCGGCAGTTCTTTCCGTTATTATCAATGAAACCTTTCACATCGCAGTACGGATATCCGAGGAAAAGTCCAATTTCATGTGGAAATCTGTCAGAATTTGCAAGCCTTTTCTTTAATGTATCGATTGCCTTTTCGGCAGTAAATTCTCTGTAACCATAGTTCTTTAAAAAGCCTTTTACACACTCCCGCTGAAAATCGGCCTGTAGTCTGCCGGGACGGCAGACATAAATAAGCGCGTTTTGATTCGTTTCTTTGAGAATGAAAAGAGTAATTCCTTTCGGGTTTAAAGTCCGGTTCCGGTCAGTGACCAACTGCCGGACGTCGTCGCCCGGACCAACCGTATAGGAAAACAGGTTCGCTGTCTTTAAACCAGCCAGGACAGCGGAACAATGTTCGACTAATTTTTGATCAAACATATAAGGCCTCCTTTCAACGGAAGTTAGTAAAAGCTAACTAAGGAAGAAAAAAAGAAACGGATTAGGTATAACTACCCGTTTGTTTTGGTTAGTATTAACTAACTGATGACAGAATATCATGCTATTGGGAGTTTGTCAATACTTATTTAAAAATTTTTTTACTATTCAGCCATTCGTCCTGAAATCGCGAATCCCTGTCGTAAGTCTTGAATCTGAGCTTTATAGCTGAATAGCTACAAATTTGATAAGTAACGTAAAATCCCAAGAATGAGAATATGAGTTTGGAAGGAACACATAAAATAGTTGCAAAACCAGATCAGGACGGATATAATAGAACAGACGAAACGATTGTGCAAAAAAATCGGCAGATAAAACAAATTTAATAAAGGAGTATGAAAAATATGGGTAAATATTTTGGAACGGACGGATTTGGGGGAGAAGCCAACATCGGGCTGACAGTAGAACATGCTTTTAAAGTGGGAAGATATCTCGGATGGTATTTCGGGCAGGAGCACAAGGCACGGATTGTCATCGGAAAAGATACGAGAAGAAGCAGTTATATGTTTGAGTATGCGCTGGCAGCAGGACTAACAGCTTCCGGTGCGGATGCCTATCTGCTTCATGTGACGACGACGCCGAGTGTTTCCTATGTGACGAGTACAGAAGATTTTGACTGCGGAATTATGATTTCAGCCAGCCACAACCCGTTCTATGACAACGGTATCAAGCTGATCAACGGCAAGGGATATAAGATGGAAGCAGAAGTGGAAAACCAGATCGAAGCCTATATCGATGGTGAGACAAAAGAGATTCCGCTGGCAACAAGAGACGGGATCGGACGTACGATCGACTATGCGGCCGGAAGAAACCGTTACATCGGACACCTGATTTCGGTAGCTACCCGTTCTTTTAAAGATATGAAGATCGGCCTGGACTGTGCCAACGGAAGCGCATTTGCCATTGCAAAGAGTGTCTTTGACGCACTTGGTGCGAAGACCTATGTAATCAATAACAATCCGGACGGGACGAATATCAATACGGCCTGCGGTTCCACCCATATGGAAGGACTGATGGCTCACGTCAAGGAGAAACACTTGGATGTGGGATTTGCTTTTGACGGAGATGCGGATCGGTGTCTGGCAGTAGACGAGAACGGCAATCTCATTGACGGCGACTTGATTTTGTACATCTGCGGTAAGTACCTGATGGAACAGGGCAGATTAAATGGAAATACCATCGTGACGACGATCATGTCCAATCTGGGGCTGTATAAGGCGTGTGATAAGATCGGAATGAACTATGAGAAGACGAAAGTCGGAGATAAATACGTCTTTGAAAATATGATGAACAATGGTTATGTGCTCGGGGGAGAGCAGTCCGGCCACATCATTTTCAGCAAGTACGCAAAAACCGGGGACGGTATCCTGACCTCCTTGATGCTGATGGAAGTCATTCTGGAGAAGAAGATGAGCCTTGGAAAGCTTGCGGAGGAAGTGAGGATTTATCCGCAGCTTCTGCAGAATGTAAGGGTGGCGGACAAAAAGACAGCCAGAGAGAATCCAAAGGTCGTGAAAGCCATCGAACATGTTGCGGAAGAGCTTGGCGAGGACGGACGGATTCTTGTACGGGAGAGCGGTACTGAGCCAGTGATCCGCGTGATGGTAGAGGCGTCTGACGACGAGCTATGTGTGAAATACGTGAAAGAAGTCGTGGATGTGATGAGTCGGGAAGGGCTTGTCATCGAATAAACACGAGGGAAGCAGGATGAAATAAAAGAAAAGTAATGGAAGATTGGAAAGATAAAAAGACGTGGGAGGAGCTCCTACGTCTTTTTTCAGGCGATTTTTCGCGTTTAATTTCTGGCAATCTGGTTTTCGTTGCGCCAGGTACGGGGTGAAAGTCCGTATACCTTCTTAAATGCCCGGGAAAAGTGCAGCGGATTGCTGTAGCCAACGGCATTTGCGATATCCTGGATGGAAAATTGGGTCATCTTCAAAAGCTCTGCCGCCTTGATCATCCGGTAGTGGATGAGGAATTCCTGGGGTGTCTGACCCAATGCCTGACGGAAAATAGTGCCGAAGTAACTACGGTTAAGGCCGCACTGTGCGGCAATGTCCTCTACAGAGATATCGTTCTGAAAGTTTTGCTCGATGAACGCCAGCGCCTCTCGCATATAGAAATCCTGAATTTTCCCGTTCTTTCCGACCCGAAACGGTGCCATGGAGCGGGTGAGATAATCAAGGAAGAGAAATCCGTGCCCTAAAATATGCAGAGGGGATTCCTTGGGATGGTGGACGATGTAGAGCATTTCTTCCATCATCTTTTCTCTTAATTCTTTAGAGCGAGAGTGGTAGACCGGATGCTCGGGGGAAAGGCCTGCAAGCTCGACGGACTCTTTGACTCTTAGTCCGTCAAATTCAATCCAGACATATTCCCAAGGGAGTTCCATGTCAGCCCAGTAGGAGCAGACTTGCTGGGGAAACATCATAAAGCCTTCTCCGCTTTTAATATGATACTCGGTGGAGCTGCCTTTTGCGTTTTGGGCAGAGAATACTCCGGTACCTGAAATGACATAATGAAATAGATAATGATCTTTCGCTACAGGACCAAAAGTATGTGCCGGAAAGCATTGCTCCCACCCGGATTGATATAGCGCAAGATCGATAAAATTTTCAAGCGGAAAGACGGAAAATAAGTAGTTATCCATAAAAGCAATACCTCTCTTTTTTGTATTATATACCAAAATGCAAGATGACTTCAATTATATTTAGAAAATCAAGCATTTGGGCATAAAACCAGGATTATCAAGGTATTTTTGCAAGCATATTGCTATGTTATAATAAAAATATCTTAGAGACAAAGACAAGAAAGGAGAAAAATGATGAGAAAGGGGAAAAAGGTAATCGGTGCTGCTCTGGCCGGATGTATGACAGCGTCTATGTTCCTCACTGCGTGCGGAGATGGAAATGAAAAGAGTGGGAAGACAGAAATCGAGATTTTGCAGTACAAACCGGAAGCAGCAACCTATTTTGACCAGGTGGAAGAGAAATTCAATGCAACACACGACGATATCCATCTGACCATTGATTCGCCAAACGATGCTTCTACCATTATGAGGACAAGGTTTATCCGGGAGGACTATCCGGATATTATCGGAATTGGCGGGGATATCAATTATTCTTATTATGTGGATGCCGGAATTCTGGCGGATGTTTCCGACAGTGAAGTGATGGGGGAAATTAAGGATTCTTACAAAGATATTCTGGAAGCACTGGAAATTGTTCCAACGGAAGGAACGTTTGGCATCCCTTATGTAGCGAATGCAGCAGGGATACTTTATAACAGGGATATGTTTGAAGAACATGGATGGGAGATCCCGAATACGTGGGATGAGTTGATGACATTGTGCAATGATATTCAGTCCGAAGGGAGTCTTCCATTCTATTTCGGGTTCAAGGATACTTGGACATGTCTGGCGCCGTGGAACTCTATGGCAGTTGCATTGGCACCGCCGGATCTGTGTAAGCAGGTGAATAAAGGCGATGCAAACTTTACGGATTCGTACCGTGAAGTCGCGGAAAAATATTTGGAACTTTTAAACTATGGACCGGAAGATCCGTTTGCCTACGGATATAATGACGCCTGCACCGCATTTGCAAACGGGGAATCTGCAATGTATCCAATCGGAAGCTACGCTGTACCTCAGATCTTATCTGTGAATCCGGATATGAATATTGATTCTTTCGTTACACCGGCCAGTGATACGAAGGAAGGGAATACATTGAACTCCGGTGTCGACCTGATGTTTGCTGTGACGGCGGATTGTGAAAATAAAGAGGCAGCATATGAGGTACTTGAATTTCTCTATGAAGATGAGAATATCCAGGCATACATTGATGACCAAAATGCGATTCCTTGTAAAGAAGGAGATTTTGATCTGGCTTCCCAACTGGACGGTATGACGGAGTATATCGAAGCGGGTAATATGACAGATTATCAGGATCACTATTATCCGTCTGAGATGGCGGTGGATGCACAGATCCAGACTTTCCTGATCAATAAAGATGTGGATGCGTTTCTGAAGAAATTCGACAGTGACTGGACAAGATACAACCGTGATATTATACGGGAAGTGCAGGAGTATGAGGAAGAAAACGGGGACGCCTAAGTTTAAGGAAAGGAGAGCAAAAACATGAGAAAAATGAACGATAGAAATCGTACCTTTCTGTTGATCACGATACCGATTCTGGCACTGTTTATCTGCTTTAACACGGTTCCGCTCATCAGAGGTGTGTACTACAGTTTTACGAACTTTAAAGGATTTGGAGACTACGATATGGTAGGTCTTCGGAATTACATAGATCTTTTCACCGACGCAAGAGTCGGCAAATCCTACTGGTTTACATTTCGTCTTGCCATTTGTGCTACGATCATTACCAATGTCATCAGTCTGATTCTTGCACTTGGGCTCAATAGCAAGATTAAAGGTAAGAGTTTTTTCAGAGCGGCTTACTTCCTTCCGAATGTATTGGGAGCGCTGGTAGTCGGTTACATCTTCAACTATTTCTTTACATACATCCTTCCGGAATTCGGAAAGATGATAGGAAGCGGAGCATTGAGTGGAAGTATGCTTTCCAATGAAAAGACAGCATGGATTGGGGTAGTGGTTGTCTGTGCATGGCAGTCTATTGCAATGAATACGATTATTTATATCTCCGGTCTTCAGACCGTGCCGGAAGATGTTTATGAGGCGGGATCTCTCGACGGAGCGACAGGATGGAAGAAATTTAAACTCCTGACCTTCCCTCTGATTATACCATTTTTTACAATCAATATGGTTCTCTGTGTAAAAAACTTCCTCATGGTATTCGACCAGATCATGGCACTGACAAAAGGAGGACCTGCACAGAGTACCGAGTCCATCTCCTACCTGATCTACAATAATGGTATGGCTGGAGGACAGTTCGGATTCCAGAGTGCGAACGCGGTGATCTTCTTTATTGTGATCGTGGCGATTTCCGTAGCGCAGATGAGCTTTTCATCACGGAAGGAGGAGCAGTTATAATGAAAGTAAAAGCAGAACACAAAACAAATTGGACCGTAATGATCCTTTTGATCCTTGGACTGATTACGATTGCGTTCCCTCTTTATATGACGATCGTGATTGCGTTCAAACAGCCAAGCGAGATGACCAACAGCATTTCCGGTATCTTATCTTTACCGGAAAGCTTCAGTCTCAGCAATTTCAAAGAAGCGATGAAGGTAACGGACTTCTGGAATTCCCTGAGAAACAGTTTGCTGATTTCCGTGCTGACTGTGGTACTTTCCATTGTGATCCATTCCCTGATGGGATACGCGGTGGGAAGAAATAAAGCGCACAGTAAGTTTTACAATTTTGTTTATCTGTTTATTGTAAGCGGTATGTTTGTGCCGTTTGCGATCCTGATGATGCCGCTTGCAAAGCAGACGGCTGAGATGGGACTTGGAAACTGGGTTGGCGTTATTATTCTTTATGTGGTATTCTATATGCCGATGAATGTTTTACTGTATTCCGGATATCTCACTAATATTCCGATTGCGTTGGAAGAGGCGGCGCGGGTGGACGGCGCAAGTACATGGAGAACATACTGGAAAGTGATATTTCCCATTATGAAACCGATGCATGCGACGGTTGCGGTTATCACAGCTCTTTCCGTATGGAACGACGTAATGACACCGCTTGTCATCATGGCCGGGACAGGACAGAATACCCTGCCGTTGGCACAGCTCAATTTCCAGACACAGTTTGGAACCAATTATAATCTGGCGTTTGCATCTTACTTGTTGGCCCTCATTCCGATTGTGATTTTCTACGTGATCTGTCAGAAACAGATCTTAAATGGAGTAGTAAACGGTGCGGTAAAATAAAAGACGGTACAAGGAGAGTAAATATGGGAATTGAATTTGAAAATGAGAAAAGAATTTTTACATTACAGACAGACCACACGACATATCAGTTTCAGGCAGACGCATATGGATTTCTGCTGCATCTATATTATGGGAAGACGGTCTACGGGGGAATGGATTATCTGCTGACCTATTATGACAGAGGATTTTCCGCCAATCCGTATGATGCGAACCAGGACAGAACCTATTCCATGGATGCGCTGCCACAAGAATTCCCGACAAGCGGAACCGGAGATTTCCGCAGTCCGGCTCTTACCGTGAAAAACAGTGACGGCACGTATAGCTGTGATCTGCGCTATAAGAGCCATCGGATTATAAATGGGAAGTATTCTCTTCCGGGTCTGCCGGCGGTCTATGCCACAGAAGACGAAGCACAGACACTGGAAATCCTGATGGAGGACGCTGTGACAAAAGTGCAGGCAGTGCTTTTGTACGGCGTTCTGCCGAAATACGACATTATTACACGTAGCGTGAAAATCATCAATCAGGGCGAAGAAAAGATTCATATCAGCAAGGCAGCGTCTGCCTGCCTGGACTTTGTAAGTGGAGATTATGATCTGATCAGCTTTTACGGGCGCCACGCGATGGAGAGGAATTTCCAGAGGGTACCGTTAAGCCACGGGAAACAGATTCTGCGAAGCAGAAGAGGAACATCCAGTCACCAGTACAATCCGGCAATGATTTTGGCGGAAAAAGACACGACAGAGGAATCCGGAAACTGCTATGCAATGGTCTTTGTATACAGTGGCTGCTTCAAAGCGGAAGCTGAAAAAGATCAGTTTAATCAGTCAAGAGCACTGATGGGCCTTGCCTCGGAATTATTTTCTTATCCAGTTGGGCCGGGGGAGAGCTTCCTGATTCCGGAGACAGTTTTGACTTATTCCGCAGAGGGGATGTCACAGCTTTCCCAAAATCTGCATCGGTGTTTCCGTAATCATCTGTGCAGAGGAAAATTTAAAAATGAAGTACGTCCCGTTCTCGTCAACAGTTGGGAGGCAGATTATTTTAATTTTACGGGGGAGAGCCTTTTAAAGCTTGGAAGGGAAGCCGCGAAACTTGGCATTGAAATGCTTGTGCTGGACGACGGATGGTTTGGGGAGAGAAACGATGACAATACAAGTCTTGGAGACTGGGTAGTCAATGAGAAGAAGCTGGGATGTACTATGGGAGAACTGATCGGAAAGATCAACGATCTGGGATTAAAATTCGGACTGTGGATTGAGCCGGAGATGGTCTCCGAGGATAGTGATCTTTACCGGGAACATCCAGACTGGGCACTGCAGATTCCGAAGCGTCATCCGGTCCGGGGAAGAAACCAGCTTGTGCTGGACTTCTCCAGGAAAGAGATTCGGGATCATGTATTCGATCAGATTTGTTCGGTGCTCGATCAGGGGAAAGTTGATTATATCAAGTGGGATATGAACCGCAGTATTTCCGATATTTATTCTTCTGAGACGAAAGAGCAGGGAAAGGTTCTTTATGATTATGTTCTGGGCGTCTATGATTTCCTGGAGCGGCTTCTGAAGCGGTACCCAGATACACTGATTGAAGGATGCAGCGGTGGCGGCGGACGGTTTGACGCGGGAATGTTATACTATACCCCTCAGATCTGGTGCAGTGATAATACGGATGCAATCGACCGGATCGAGATACAGTATGGTACATCCTTTATTTATCCGGCATCTTGTGTGGGCTCTCATGTGTCTGCTGTGCCAAACCACCAGACCGGAAGGGTGACTTCACTGAACACGAGAGGTGTCGTAGCTATGGCGGGAACATTCGGTTATGAGCTGAATCTGGGACTGTTAAGCGACAAGGAGAAAGAAGAAGTCAAAGATCAGGTAAAGAAGTTCAAGGCATATGCGCCGTTGATCCAGAATGGAGATTACTATCGATTGTCAGATCCGTTAAAAGACGAGTTGGGAGCATGGGCGTTTGTATCAGAGGACCGGTCTGAGGCGTTGGTAAATGTAGTTATGCTGAAACAGCATGGCAACATGACGGTGAACTATGTGAAAATGCGTGGATTGGTGCCGGAAGCATATTATAGGATTGACGGACATGACCGGCTCTACAGTGGAGCGGCACTAATGCAGGCTGGGCTTCCGGTGCCGATCGAGAGCGGAGAATATCTTGCATACCAGAAGTATCTGAGACGAATAGAACAATAAAGGGGCTTTGAAAATCGTGGGAAGAGGAAAGAAAAGCGACATAGAATTTCAGATTCGTATGGAAAAGCATCAGGATGAATTGAAATGGCTCTATATGGAGCTCTACGGAAACGATTCCATGTATGCGGAACTGTGCGGCCAGATGTATGAATATTATAGGAACCGAAGTGCGGCTTTAAAGAAGCGTGACCGGGAGCGGGAACAACACCCGGGCTGGTACCGTAAGAAAGACATGCTTGGCATGATGCTTTATATCGATCATTTTGCCGGGAATCTGAAAGGGGTACAGAAAAAACTGGACTATATCAAGGAGAGTCATGCATCTTTCATTCATTTGATGCCGTTTCTCGATACTGTAAAGGGAAAATCTGACGGGGGATATGCTGTGGCGGATTTCCGCAAGGTTCGGGAAGATCTGGGAACGGTGGAAGATCTGGCGAAACTGGCAACAAAATGTCACGGAATGGGAATCGACCTTTGTATGGATTTTGTGATGAACCACACTTCCGAGGAGCATGAGTGGGCGGTGCGGGCGAGAAGAGGAGAAGGCGAATATATGAGCCGCTATTTCTTCTACGACAATCCAGATATTCCCAACCAGTTTGAGCGTACGGTTCCGCAGGTATTCCCGACGACGGCGCCGGGGAATTTTACCTGGATTCCGGAAATCGGACACTATGTGATGACGACATTTTATCCGTACCAGTGGGATTTGAACTATGGAAATCCTAGAGTGTTTAACGAGATGATGTACAATTTCCTGTTCTTCGCAAATCAGGGAATGGATATTATTCGTATTGATGCGGTTCCTTATATCTGGAAAGAGCTCGGTACATCCTGCCGGAACTTAAAACAGGTTCATACTATTGTCCGTATGATGAGGATGATCGGTGAAATTGTCTGTCCGGCAGTAGCACTTCTGGGTGAGGTTGTGATGGAACCGGAGAAAGTGCTGCCTTATTTTGGAACGGTAGAAAAGCCAGAGTGCCATATGCTATACAATGTCACAACCATGGCGACCACCTGGCACACCCTGGCGGTACACGATACGAGACTTCTCAAGAAGCAGCTTGATATTGTGAACAGTCTGCCAAAGCAATATACCTTTCTGAATTATCTGAGATGCCACGACGACATTGGCTGGGGTCTGGACTATGATACACTGAAATGGTGGGGAATGAAAGAAATTCCTCACAAACAATATTTGAACGATTACTTTACAGGTAAGTATCCGGGAAGCGTAAGTCGTGGGGAGCTCTACAACGACGATCCGGTGACAAAAGACGCCAGATTTTGCGGTACGACGGCATCCATGTGTGGGATTGAAAGCGCAGGGTTTGAGCAGGACGGTGCCAAAATGGAGAAGGCCATCCGAAAAGATCTGATGCTTCATGCCTATATGTTCATGCAGGCGGGGATTCCGATGATTTACAGCGGGGATGAGATCGGACAGGTGAATGACTACACATATAAAGAAGATCCGGATAAATGTTCAGACTCCAGATACATCCACAGAGGAGCTTTCAAGTGGGAACTTGCAGAAAACCGGAATGATAAAGATACGGTGGAAGGCCAGATTTTTGCGACACTGGATTATATGGAGAAACTAAGAGCGCAGGAAGATATTCTAGGTCCAGAAGCGGAAGTGAATACGTGGGAAACCGGGGATCAGGAAATTCTTTGTATGATCAGAAGATGGAATGGCCGGACATTGACCGGAATCTTTAACTTTGCTGACAGGTCAAAAGAATTTCGTCTTCCGCAAGAAGGACCACAAAGAGAACTTTTTAGCGGTGAAATAATTGAAGACGGCGTTATCACGCTGCCGGAATACGGATATGCGTGGTGCCTGAAGTAACTACAGAAATATAAAAAAGGGAAACCATGTTCCGATCAATAGAAGGAACAGGTTTCCTTTTCTAATATATTTATGGCGGCAATTTCTATAAAAATCCGCCGTCAAATCCAATGATTTGTCCAGTCATATAAGAAGGCGCTTGGAGAACATGTAAGATCATCTGTGCGGCCTCTTCCGGTGCGGCGAAGCGGCCGGCAGGGATTTCGTCCTGGAGAGCGAGCCGTTCGTCCGGATCGAGCATCTGGTTCATAGCGGTGTCGATGACTCCAAAAGCGATGGCGTTTACCTGGATGTTGCTTGGCGCAAGTTCTTTGGCCAGCGCCTGGGTAAGGCCGTGAATCCCCGCTTTGGAGGCGGAGTAAGCTGCTTCGCAGGATGCGCCGCTTCGTCCCCACATGGAAGAAATATTGAGGATTTTGCCCGTTTTTTTTGATACCATGTGCGGGATGGCTTCCCTGCAGCAGTAAAAAGCGGAGGAAAGATTGGTCGCGATCACCTGATTCCACTCGCTGTCCGTCATATCGCTTAACAGCCCGATATGGGAAATCCCGGCATTGTTAATGAGAATCTCCACACCTCCATCCACTTGTTCGGAGCGGGAGATCTGTGAGAACATATTCCGTACCTGCCCAGGATCGCCAACATTACCCGGACAAAGTTCACAGGAAGCACCAGGGAGACGCAAAATCTCTTTTTGTACTTCTTTTAAAGCATCCAGGTGATGGGCGCTGTTGAGAAACAGATGGAACCCATATCTGGCAAGTAAAAGAGCGGCTGCACGTCCGATCCCCCTGGACGCCCCGGTAATGAGGACGCCTTTCTTTTTCTTCATGGCAAAAACCTCCTACTTTCTACAAATCGAAAATACATTTCCGATGATTCGTTTCCATTCTTTTGACGTAAACTAGTATACGATAGAATCTCAATTTATGGAAGAAAAACCTTGATTTTATTTTTCAACGTGGTACGCTAAATCTGTAAATGTCAACAGAAGAAAGGAACGGAATATGATGATAGACCGGGCAATCGAATTTGCGACAAAGGCACATGAAGGACAGTTTCGGAAAGGGACGAAGCGTCCTTATATTGTTCATCCGATTGAGGTGGGGGACATCGTCTCTACGATGACGAAGGACGAGGAAGTGATCAGTGCGGCGATTCTTCACGATACGATTGAGGACTGCGAGGGAGTGACCAAAGAGCTGCTGGAGGCGTCTTTTTCAGAGCGGGTCGCATCGCTGGTGGCACAGGAAAGTGAGGACAAGTCCAGGTCGTGGATAGAGCGGAAAGGTTCAACGATAAAAAGAATTCGTTGTGCTCCTTATGAGGTACAGATGATCGGACTTGCGGACAAGCTGTCCAATATGCGGGATATTGACAGGGATTATCCGGTTGTCGGGGAGGAGCTTTGGAATCGGTTTCGGATGAAGGATAAAAAGATGATTGGATGGTATTATAAGGGCATCCAGGATGCGCTTCGGGAAGCGTTTTCCGAGGTTCCGGCTTATGAAGAGTACTGTCACCTGGTGGACAGGCATTTCGGAAGTGGGGAATCATCCGGGGCGAACAAGGGACCGGAGCTCATTTCCCTTTAGGAATGTGTATTCACTTTTATTCCTCGGAATGTCATCTTTTTGAAAGCGGCAGTCAGGACAATGCCTTTGCATATACTCGAGATTGTGATACTCCACCAGATACCGTTTAGTCCAAGCGGGGTGGAGATCAGAAGCAGGGCCATCGGAATCCGGGCAACGGTGAGAGAGGTGCTGACAATGGATGGAGGAAGGGTGCGTCCAAGCCCGGAAAATGCTCCGGCCGTTGTGATTTCCATGCACATGAAAAGCTGGGAAACGCCGAGGATACGCAGGTAATCTATGCCCATCGGGAGAACGGCGGCTTCTGGTATGAAAATCCGGAAGATCGGTGCCGGAAATACGATCAGTACGATGGTGCAAAAAAAGCCCCACAGCAGGACAACGATCATGGAACAGCGGTAACCCCGTTTTGCTCTGGTTTCGTTTCCGGCTCCGAAATTCTGCGCAATAAAAGAATTGACCGCTGCGGCAAAACCATCGGACGTCATCCAGGAGATGGACTCGATCTGGGAACCGACCTTTTGGACAGCCACGGCAGCGTCTCCAAAACTTGCTACCATCCGTGCGATTACCATGGAAATCCCGGTAAACATCATATTCTGAATAGAAGAAGGCAGGCCAATCTGAATCAATTCTTTCAGAATATCCGTCTGGGGACGGGTAAAAAAATGCAGATTCATAAAAATATCCGGTTCCCTGCGGATGGAAACGAGGAAGACTGCTGTGACAACGGATTGTGCAAATACAGTGGCAATGGCGGCTCCGGCCACATACATCTGTGGAAATGGCCCAATTCCAAAAATCAGGATAGGGTCAAGGATGATATTGATGACAAGTCCGATTGCTGTCGCGAGAAACGAGGTCCGGCTGTTGCCCATGGCAGTCAGAATTCCGGTAAATACCTGGTTCAAAAAGGAAAATATGACCAGTCCGCAGGTGATGGCGAGATATACTTCGGCATCCTGGATTACGGTTTTGGAATTCAGACGGAAGAATCCGATCAACGGACCTTGAAACAGCAGGCAGATAATTCCATAGAAAAGGCCGAAAAACAGCGAAAGCTGAATCGCGTTTCTGGCATAGCCACGTGCCTGTTCCTGCTCACCGGCTCCGAGGGCGTGGCCAACTTTCACTTGTCCGCCCATTTTTGCCAGGACGGCAATGCCATTGGCAAACCACATATACATGCCGGCAGCGCCCACCGATGCTACAGCGTTGCTGCCGATGCGGCCAATCCAGATCATGTCGGTCAGGTTGTACGCCATCTGGACAAGTGATGTAGCCATAATCGGCACAGCGAGCTTTGCAAGTGACGGAAACACCGGTCCGTTCAGCAAATCAATTTTTTGTCTCATATCCTGATCCTCCCTCATTTGTACAAACTGTATTTATTCTATCACAAAAACAGGTAAAATCCCAGAAGCAGTTGATTTCCCGGGGAAATTTCTTTATACTAAAATTATAGCAGAACCCCATCCGCTTAGTGGTGGGGCTTTTTTCTGACAGAAGGGGAAGTATGGAAAGAGAGAGGATACGAGAATGAAGAGAATACTTATGATTGGAACCGGAGGAACGATTGCGTCCAGACAGACGGAAAACGGGCTGGCTCCGGGACTGACACCGCAGGACATTTTGTCTTATATTCCTCAGGTGGAGCAAGTATGCGAGGTGGAAACGTTTCAGGTGTGCAATATAGACAGTACGAATGTGACACCGGAACATTGGAAGCTTATCGTAGAGGCGGTAGAAGAGAGATATGACAGTTACGATGGCTTTGTGATCTGTCATGGAACCGATACTCTTGCTTATACGGCAGCGGCAC
>OAUH01000476.1_pt1 | contig 24583 bp, 29 predicted proteins | sample 1495121 | NCBI WGS metagenome assembly OAUH01 (sample SAMEA2580006, study PRJEB22360) | human gut metagenome | reverse complement strand
CGTTTTTCGGATCAACGAAAAACTCCTCAATGGAAACAGGCCCTTGGCCTAACAATCAAGGGAGACACTTCCTTACAAAGTATCTCCCTTCACCTATTTCTTATCCAGTATACTCTTTAATTCTTCCATAAACGTATTGACATCCTTAAATTCACGATAGACAGACGCAAAGCGCACATATGCCACTTCGTCCAGATCTTTGAGCTTGTGCATGACGATCTCACCGATCACTTTGCTTGGGATCTCTTTTTCTTCCCGATTGAAGATCTCTGTCTCGATCTGCTCCACTGTCTTTCGGATCACCTCGGCCGGCACCGGTCTCTTATAACATGCCTGGAGGATGCCCTTTTCGATCTTTCCCCGGTCGTACTGCTCCCTATTGTTATCCTTTTTAATCACAATCAGGGGAATTGTTTCTACTTTTTCATAGGTCGTAAAGCGCTTGCCACATGTATCGCACGACCGCCTTCTGCGGATCGAAGATCCGTCCTCTGCTGGACGGGAGTCAATCACTCTTGTGTCCGGATTGCCGCAGTATGGACATTTCATCTGAAGTACCATCCTTTCTCCAAAATCTGGTATCAGTATACCATCTTCCGGTAATGACGGTCAACAGATCGTACCCAGAATTACCTGCACTCACAGAGAAATTTTTCTTCGCAGATATCCACAAGGATGATATCCGGTCCTACCTTACAGATACACTCAAACGGGATCACATATTCACTGTCATATCCGAACAGACCACAGAGTCTCCCAGGCCCCGGCACAACAATCGCCTGCACGCACCCTTTCTTCATATCCACTACGAGATCTACCACACAGCCAAGTCTCCTGCAGTTCCCTGTGTTGATGACTTCTTTTTCTCTCAGATCGCAAAGTCTCATCCGTCTTCCCTCCTATCGCCCCGGCCGTAGCAAATCGGCCGCCAGGGTTCCTGATAAACCCTGACGTTAGATCGTAGCCAATGCAAAAGCGCATATGCCGGTCTTATCACCAGCATATGCGCCATATTGTCTTTTGTTTCCCTCCTGCATTCGGATTTCTGAGTTTCCATGTTTAGAGATTCATAACCTTTTCACTTTCAAATGCTTTTGCAATGACTGCGGTCAGTATTCCTCCAAGAACGAGGGTCATAGCAAGGGTCACACCATACTGTGCCATCGTCACTTCCGATGTGAGGATGCCTTTGAGCGCCAGCGCTGTGTTATAAAACGGAATCAGGTAATCTTTCATACCAGCCTCTCTTGTCGTAAACATGGTCATCATACCGATCACCAGTACCACCATGTAGGCTGGGGTAATATAGGTACTTGCCTCTTTTAAATCTCTCGCAAAGACGGAGAGCAGAATGACAATGGCTGAATAAAGAAATGCTATCGCTACCAACAGCACGCCAATCATTACGATCTGTTCCGGTGTAATCTCAAGGTCAAGACCACTGTCTCCTCCCAGTATCTTCGGGAATGTAGCTCCCATCACCACGATGTAGATCACCGAGGAGATCCCTGAAATCGTCATCAATGCAAAGACTTTGCCGAGTACAATGGATTTTCTCTTGACCGGAGTCACAAGAAGGCTCGCCATCGTGCCTCTCTCTTTTTCTCCTGCGATCATATCGGTTCCGATCCCCATCGCGCCTGCAAAGAGCAGGATGGTGATGAAATACGGCAGCATCATTCCAAGAGCCTTGCCGCTCGCTTTCTGATCGTCCTGAACAACCATGTCTTTATTATCACTGTTGACTGTAAATACCTGAAGCTCGTTCATGTCCGTCACTCTCTGGGAGAGCAGTACCTGACGATACGCTTCCAGCGACTGATTGGAGATCAGCTCATAAGCACTGGAAGAATAATCTTCGGACGGATTGTAATAGGTCTTAATCTGCGGCACCTCGTCTCCCTGCCGATATCCTTGAATCAGGGAATCGAAATTTTCCGGGAATTCAATAAAGAGATCCGCGTCTCCTTCCTTGAGCATAGACATCACATCGTCGCGCTCTGCTTCCGTCTCAACGGATTTCACATCCATGTGCAGGTCCGAAGCATCCAAGAAAGCCGTAAAGCTCTCCGGCTCGTTCATCATGTATACAATGGACTCATGGTTTTCGATGTCTTCCATCTGACGGCTGGTAAGATTGCCTACCAGCGCCATAATCCCGACCATGATCAGGACAGGAAGCAGGAAAACAGAAAAGACCATCTTTTTATCTTTAAATATTCTTGCAAGCTCTTTCTTATAAATCGTTCTCATCCTATGCTTCCCCCTTTACGCTTTTAAAGTATTGGAAGAAAGCATCTTCCAGATCCTGTGTCCGCGTCTCGTCAAGCAGCTCCTGAAGGGTTCCCTCTGCTCTCTTCTTCCCATCGATAATAATGCCGATCCGGTCGCAAAGCTTCTCTGCCTCGGACATGATATGTGTGGAAACAATAACAAGCTTTCCTTCTTCTTTGAGCTTCCTTAAATAGTCTGTGACACCTCTTGCAGTAATAATATCAAGTCCGTTAGTCGGCTCGTCAAAGATTACCACTTCCGGATCGTGAACCAGGCTGACAGCGATTGCTGCCTTCTGTTTCATACCGGTGGAAAGCTCCTTGATCTTTTTGTGGGCGAAATCACTGATTCCAAAATATGTAAAGAGCTCTTCCTTCCTACGTTTAATCTGCGCCGGCGCGATCCCTCGAAGTTCTCCAAAGAAATCAAACAGATAATCCACGGAAAACTGTGGGTCCAGCTTAATATCGCTGGTCAGAAATCCGATACTCTTTCTGACTGCTTCTGAATGTTTCTGTACCTCATTGCCATTCACAAAGATCTCTCCCGACGTCGGCTTGATAATCGTCGCGATACATCGAAGTGTCGTCGTCTTCCCTGCCCCGTTCGGCCCCAGAAGTCCGTAGATCTCTCCTGCTCTTGCCGTCAGCGTCAGGTGATCTACCGCAGTCTTCTTCGGATTCTTGGTGTGAGATTCCTGCATCTGCTTTTTGTTCAGCTTATAAATTTTGGTGAGATCACGGATCTCGATCTGAACACTCTCATTCATAGCCTTTTCCTCCATATGCCTAAAATTGTAATGATTTTTCTTGACTCTTTACCATAATTGCATTTCTTTTCTCTTCTGTCAAGCAAAATCTTATAACAATTTTACCCCCCCCCGGAAATTTTTGTCAAGTACTTTCATTTACTTTTATGAAGGAATACGTTCTACTTCTTTATTCCACGTCTTATCGTATCTACAAGTACACACAATACGATTACGATCACCATATCAGGCAGAGTATTTCCGAGTGGAATCGCTACGTTTCCCATTCATATACTCACGCCTCCATACTTCCACAATCCATGGATTCTTTCCGATACTCTCCTGTAATGGCAAAGGCATGGTTCAGTGGCCCGCTTCCTTTCCCCAGGTCGAGCATGGCTCCCAGGGCTCCGGAGAGATAATCTTTCGCCCGTCTTACCGACTCCTCCATATCAAACCCTTTCGCCAGATTAGCCGCAATCGCGCTTGACAGGGTACAGCCTGTTCCGTGAGTGTTGGGATTGTCAATCCGTTTTCCATAAAACCAACGGCAGTATTCATCCCTGCAGAGCAGATCATTGGCGTCATTCAGCTGGTGTCCGCCCTTTACCAGAACCGCGCACTGATATCTGTTGCTGATATTTCCGGCAGCTTGCACCATATCCTCCTCTGTGTGGATCTTCATTCCTGACAGTACTTCCGCCTCCGGGATATTCGGAGTGATCATGTCCGCCATCGGCAGGAGCCTGCCTTTCAATGTGTCAATCGCATCGTCGCTGATCAACTTTGCTCCACTTGTCGCCACCATCACCGGATCAATCACGATCTTTTCAGCGCGGTATTGTTCCAGTTTTTCAGCAGTTGCCATAATCAGCTCCCCTGAAGAGACCATGCCGATTTTCACCGCGTCCGGCCGGATATCTGTGAAAATACTGTCTATCTGCTGTTTTAAAAATTCAGGAGATACCTCCATAATCCCTGTCACGCCGGTCGTATTCTGTGCAGTCAGTGCGGTAATCGCACTCATGGCAAACACACCATTTGCGGTCATTGTCTTGATATCTGCCTGAATCCCGGCGCCTCCGCTGGAATCGCTTCCGGCGATTGTCAATGCTGTTCTCATCTTTCAACATCCTTTCTTTTTTACTTCCTCAGCATTCTTTTCTATCGCGACAGAAAGTGGTGCCCCCGGCCTGCCGCTGGAAACACATGCCGTTCCTCTTAGAAGACCGTCGACGCTCTTTCCCAAAACCATTCAAAACGTTCCCAGCCTGTCAGGTAAAGATCCGCCTCCTTCCGGATCTTTCCCTGATCTTTTTCATTTGACCTGTCGTACATCCCGACTGTCTGAAATCCAGCCCTTTTTGCTGTCCGTAGGGCATGGAGCGCATCCTCAAAAATCCATGTTTCTTTTGGATTCGTATGAAGAAGACGCTCTGCCGCAAAGTAGACGTCCGGACGGCTTTTCCCCCATCCGGTTTCCGAGCAGGTGCAGATTCCCTCAAAGTATGAAAGAACGCCCAATCTGTCCAACGCCGCTTCCGCGTTTTCCCGGTCACCGGATGTAGCGATCGCCATCGGGATGTTTCTCCTGCAAAATTCGTTGACATAAATCTCCACGCCTGGTTTGAGTAAAACCTGATGCTCGTAAAATGCTTTCAGCTCCTGATTGATTCCTCTCACCACTTCTTCCGGCTTCCACCTTAGTCCATAATGGTCAATCAAATATCTTGCTGCCTCCTCCAAGCTCATCGGAGACAAAATCTCCCCAAGATCTGCTTCTGCAGAAATTCCCAGGTGTTTCAGATACATCTGCCCCAGATTTTCCCATGCGGACATCGAGTCCAGAAGAACCCCATCCACATCAAAGATGACCCCTTTTATCATATGCACTGCCTCCTTTCACCATTGAGCGGATTCCCTTTATATGATACCGAGCGCTTCCATGGTCTTCTCTTTTAAACTCCTTGCCGCTTCTTTCGTATCTTTCTCGGCAAAAATCGCGCTGATGACCGCAATCCCACAAATTCCACTGTCTTTCAGCTCTTTTACATTATCCTTTGTAATGCCTCCGATGGCAATAACCGGAATCTGAACTGCCCTGCAGATCTCCCGTAGCGTCTGGTGATCCACTTCCACGGCATCCGCCTTGGAACCTGTCGGGAATACCGCCCCCACACCAAGATAGTCGGCGCCGTCCCTCTCTGCCCGGACCGCCTGCTCCACCGTTTGAGCCGAAACCCCGATGATCCGCTCATTTCCAAGCCTCTCCCTCGCCTTTTTGACCTCCATATCGCTTTGTCCTATATGAACGCCGTCCGCATGGATCCGGGCGGCAATCTCTACATTATCGTTAATGACAAACGGTACATGGTATTTTTTACAAAGCTTCTGGATTTCCTGCGCCTCTTTTAAAAATGCGGTTTCCTCCAGTCTCTTCTCCCGTAGCTGGACAAAGGTCACTCCTCCCTGAATCGCATGTTCAACCTCCTCATACAGCGTTTTGCCGCCCAACCAGCTTCGGTCTGTCACCGCATAAAGCAAAAGTTCATCAGCGTACTTCATATTTTGCTCCTTTCTCCAGATCTTCTCCTGTCATCTGATAGACTGCATCGATAATCCGGTTCCGGTAAGTAGCGTTCCCGTCTCCCTCCTGCATCCGGCTCCATCCGATCTCACCTGCCAGCCCCATGATACACACAGCTGACGCGGCTGCCTCAAGCGGTTTCTCCTGATTTGCTGTCACATAAGCCGTCATCATTCCTGATAGCTGACACCCTGTCCCTGTAATCTTACCCATCTCTGGTCTGCCGTTGCGGATCACATAACAGATTTCCCCATCAGAAACGAGATCAATAGCGCCAGTAACCGCAATGATACAACTTGTTTTTCTGGCAAAATTTTTCACAAAAGCAATCGCGTCATTCAGCTTTTCCTCTGTCACCGCGTCCGCCACATCTGCGTCCACACCCTTTGTCGTCCCACTACCATAAGCAAGTGTTTTGATCTCAGAAATATTTCCACGAATAACTGTCAATTTAATTTCCTTCATAATCCGAAGCGCCGTGTCGGTACGAAGTCTGCTCGCCCCCGCTCCGACCGGATCCAGCAGCACCGGATGTCCCAGTTCATTTGCTTTCTTCCCGGCAAGTAACATCCCCTCTATACTTGACTGATGCAAAGTTCCGATATTGATATTCAGCCCGCCGCAGACTGACGTGATGTCTTCCACATCTTCCGGCTCGTCTGACATGATCGGGCTTCCGCCACAGGCCAATAGAATATTGGCCACGTCATTGACTGTAACATAATTCGTGATATTGTGTACTAAAGGTACATTCTTTCTCACATTGTCCATACATTCTTTCATCGTCGCACACTCCTTTGCTCTGGTATGGATCACGGCACAAGTCAGAGGAAACCCGGACTGTGGCTTATCGCTCATACAAAAAGCGGGTATCCCAATCAGGGTATACCCGCATAAACAATTTCTCTTCCTTCCCTACGTTGGCATTACCCAAATCAGGTCTCGGGTCAAAGCCTCCAGCTTACTCTCAGCCTGCTTCCTACGCAAGCTCCCCGTCATCATCTGTTCTTTTGTGTCGTGCCGGAGTCTCCTCCGAAAAGCGTTTGTCAGTTCCTACAAATATTATGTTAGCACTTTCAACGCAAAATTGCAATGCTCCGCACATGAGATTCTGTCTCCGACGTGACGATTCCCATCCCGTATTATCTATGCAAACTGACTTTCATATAATTGTCTGTAAAATCCATTCTGCGCGAGCAGCTCTTCGTGCGTACCTTGCTCGATTATATTTCCATCTTTCATTACAAGGATCCGATCCGCCGTGCGGATGGTCGAAAGGCGATGCGCCACAATAAAGCTGGTCCTTCCTTCCATCAGCTTTTCAAACGCTTTCTGAACCTGAATCTCCGTCCTGGTATCAATAGAGGACGTCGCCTCATCCAAGATCAGTACAGGCGGCAGACGCAGCATGACTCGTGCGATACAAAGAAGCTGCTTTTGTCCCTGGGAAAGATTGCCGCCTTCTTCGGAGATTACAGTGTCATACCCGTCCGGCATCCTGGTGATAAAGCTGTGGGCGTGAGCCTCTTTTGCCGCATGAATGATCTCCTCTCTTGTGGCCTGCGGATTTCCATATGCAATATTCTCCGCAATCGTGGCGGATTTCAGCCAGGTTTCCTGGAGCACCATCCCGTAATTTTCTCTCAGGCTATCCCGGGTGATGTGGCGGATATCCTCTCCTTCCATACGGATCACACCCTCATCCACATCATAAAAACGCATCAGCAGATTAATCAATGTCGTCTTTCCGCACCCTGTCGGCCCGACAATGGCAATCTTCTGTCCCGGCTTCACCTCCAGATTCAGCCCTTTCAAAAGCGGCACTTCCTTTTTATAAGAAAATCCGACATGTTCCAGTTTCAGATTTCCTTTGGCATCCGTCAGAACCACGGCGTCCTGATCGTCTTTTGTCTCCGGCTCCTCCTCGATAAAATCAAATACCCGCTTTGCACAGGCAAGCGCGTTCTGAAGTTCGGTCACGACGCCGGAAATCTCGTTGAACGGCTTCGTATACTGGTTCGCATAGGTCAGAAAGCAGGAAAGCTGTCCTACACTGATGGCTCCTGTAATAGCGCTTAACGCGCCTCCGATCCCCACGCCCATGTAGACCAGGTTATTCACAAACCTGGTACTTGGGTTCGTAATCGAAGAAAAGAAAATGGCTTTCAGACTGTACGTCTTAAGCTTCCCGTTTATCTCATCAAACCGTCCGCAAGCCGTACTTCCATAGCCAAACGCCTGGACAATCTTCTGATTTCCCACCATCTCATTGACAAGAGACGTCATATCCGCTCTCGTCTCAGACTGTTTCCGGAACATCTGATACGTCCGCTTGGCTATAAATCCAGCCACAAAGAAAGATAACGGTGTGAGCAGTACGACAATCAGCGTAATTTTAATATCGATGGTGAGCATGAAAATCAAAGTCGTCACAATCGTCACCACGCCGGAGAAAAACTGGGAAAATCCCATCAAAAGTCCATCTGAGAACTGCTCCACATCCGTAATGATCCGGCTGATCGTATCACCATTTGCGTGACTGTCTATATAAGAAAGGGGCAGCTTTTCCAGCTTCTTAAAGGCTTTCAGCCGCACATCCAGCACTACCCGGTAAGTGATCTGGTTGTTGCAAAGATTCATCAGCCACTGTCCCACTCCCGTAATTACAATAATAATGGCAAGATTCCTTAAAATACCGGCAATTTTCCCGAAAAGCACCTGATCTCTTCCGATAATATAATCAATTGCGTCTCCTACCAGGATCGGAGCATACAACGTCAGCACCCCTGTCAGAACCGCGATCAGGAGGGAAAGGATCACATAGAACGAATAGGGTCTGATATAGCAGAGTACTTTCTTCCACGTACTGTTTGTTTTATGCATGACGTCCCACCTCCTTTTCTGAGAGCTGAGAGAGGCAGATTTCTCGATAGACCTCGCACGTTTCCATCAGCTCTTCATGTGTACCGATTCCGACCAGCTTTCCATCATCCATGACCATGATTCTATCCGCCTGCATAACGGACGCCGCCCTCTGGGATACTACAAAGACGGTCATATCTTTCAAATCCCTGACTGCTTTACGCAGCCTTGCATCTGTGGCAAAATCAAGAGCAGACGCACTGTCATCCAGAATCAAAATTTGTGGCTTCCTTACAAGGGCACGGGCGATTGTAAGCCGCTGCCTTTGTCCGCCCGAAAGATTCTTGCCTCCCTCGTTAATCATGGTATCTAAACCATCCGGTTTCCCTTCTACCACTTCCAGCGCCTGAGCTCTTTTCACGGCCTCCATGATCTCCACATCGTCCGCAAGTTCGTTACCAACTCTCATATTATCCCGAATAGTTCCACGGAACAGCACTGCCCGCTGCGGTACCATTCCAATTTTCTGTCTTAATTCTTCTATTTTATAGTCTCGGACATCCCGTCCATCTACAGTCACACTACCTTCCGTCACATCATAAAACCTCGGTATCATCTGGACAAGGGTGGATTTTCCGGAACCGGTTCCTCCGATAATTCCAATCATTTCCCCTTGTTTCACAGAGAAATTCAGTCCTGTAACTGCATAGACCTTGCTCTTTGGATACGCAAAAGACACCTGATGAAAAGCCACGGCCTCCTTGACCTTTGTAACCTCTTTTTCTTTCATCATTTCCTGTACGGACGTCTCCCGGCCAGCTAACTCTTCCACAGACGGATCCTGGATGGATGGCTCAAGATCAAAGACTTCATTGACACGGTTGGCGCAGGCCAGTGCTTTCGTAAAGCTGACAATCAGGTTGGACAATGCCACTAATGCGGTAAGAATCTGGGTCATATAATTGACCAGGGCAATGACCTCTCCCTGGGTGACGCCCCCGGCATAGGTCTCCCGGCCTCCAAACCAGACGATCGCAATGGTCGCCACATTGACAATGATATAAGTGGCAGGATTTAAGAGGGCAGAAATCTTTCCTACCAGCATCTGCGCTGCCAGAAATTTTGTGTTCTTGGCCTTAAATTCCTCCCGCTCCCTTGCCTGCATTCCAAATGCCCGGATAACCCGGATCCCCTCCAGATTTTCTCTGGTGGAAAGCAGGATCCGGTCCAGCCGTTTCTGCACCTGGCGGTACAGCGGAATGGACACTACCATGATCCCGTAAATCACAAGGGATAAAAGCGGCACTGCCACAACAAAAATCAGCGCCAGCTTTACACTGATCGTAAAAGCCATCAGCATTGCTCCCACCACGATAAACGGAGATCGCAGAAAAAGCCGGAGCACCAGATTAACGCCCGACTGCACCTGATTAATATCACTGGTGATTCTCGTCACCAAGGTAGAACTTCCCGCGCGGTCAATCTCCGCATAGGAAAGACTCTGAATGTGCCGAAACATGTCATGCCGCAGCGCCGTTCCAAACCCCACCGATGCTTTCGCCGCAAAATACTGGGCAGTCAGGGAACAGGACAGCCCCAGCACCGCAAATAAAATGAGGATACTGCCCATTCTTAAAATATATCCCGTATCCCCGTTCCGGATTCCGATATCAATCATGTTCGCCATAATCAAAGGAACCACCAGCTCAAAGCAGGCTTCCAGAAGTTTAAACAGAGGACCGATCATACTTTCCTTCTTATAATCCTTCAGATACTTCAGTAATTTTCTCATTTCCTTTTTTCTCCTAAATTCATACTTTCTTTATTATAAGGGGTGTCCCATGCCTCCGCAAGCCTATAATCTTAATTCTTTTGGTACAGTCTTGTCTTTTTTTCTGTTTCTTTTTATACTGTAAAAGAAAATCATTTTTATCAGGAGGTTTTACGATGAGTATCACTGTACATACAACCCATTTTAACGCACGTCCAGACTGTGGAGACCGTCTGGAGAAAGAGGCTCATGTCTACGAGCTTCTGGACCGCCTGGGAATTTCCTATGAAGGAGTCGATCACGATACCGCAAATACCATCGAAGACTGTGAAGCTGTAGAACAAGAACTCGGCGTCAAGATCTGCAAGAATCTGTTTCTTCGTAACCGTCAGAAGACCACCTTTTATCTCCTTTTAATGCCGGGAGACAAAAAATTCGTGACAAAGGATCTCTCCGGGCAACTGGGAATCTCCCGCCTTTCCTTCGCGGAACCGGAATTTATGGAACAGTATTTGAATCTTACACCGGGGTCCGCAAGTGTTTTGGGGCTGATGAATGACCCCGGTCTGGATGTGACTCTTTTGATTGATGAGGATCTCCTTACAGATGAATATATCGGATGCCACCCTTGTATCAACAGTTCTACGCTCAAAATCCGCACCAAAGACATTCTGGACGTCTTTTTAAAACATACCGGACATCATCCGACGTTCGTGCGTCTGTAATGTGTCACTGTTACAAAAGATTGGAGAATTTGTTATGATTGCAGTTTATTTACTTCCGGTATACCTGCTTGTCAATGGATATCTGCTGCACCGGATTTTTACCTGGCTTTCCGCCATCCACCCTGTATTTCGTAAAAAGGCGGTGCGGATTGTCCTCGGAATTGTCTACCTGTTTGTGGCCTTTTCTCCCGGCATCGGCTTTCTCACGCCTCCGGGAGAGGCACAGCGGTTTTTAAAAGGTCTTGGCTACTACTGGATGGGAATAATGCTCTACATGGTGCTCGTTGTCGTTGCCGCCGATCTCATCCGGCTTGTTCATACAAAAATTCGGAAAAAAACTTTCACCCGGCTGCGTCCGGCTCTTGCCGGGGCGCTCTGCCTGATCCTCATTACAGCAGTCAGCATCTACGGGATGGTGAATGCCCGGTGGATCCGCATAACGCCTTATCAGGTAAAGGTGGAAAAACAGGCCGGGGATCTGGACTCCTTAAAAATCGCACTGGTAGCGGATCTTCACCTTGGTTACAGCGTGGGAACCGCACAGATGCGGCAGATGGTGGATAAAATCAACGCACAGAATCCGGATCTTGTCGTCATTGCAGGAGATATTTTTGACAATGAATACGAAGCGCTGGACGATCCACAAGAACTGGCTTCCACACTCGCTGATTTGGAGAGCACATACGGCACCTACGCCTGCTATGGAAACCACGATATCCAAGAGCCGATCCTTGCTGGATTCACTTTCCACCAGAATGGAAAAAAGATGAGCGATCCCCGGATGGATACCTTTCTTAAACAGGCCGGGATCACCCTGTTACGGGATGAGACGATCGAGATCGATCATGCCTTTTACCTGTGCGGCAGACCGGATTATGAACGACCAGGACGGGGCATTGACACCCGCAAAACACCGAAAGAGCTCACCGAAGAGCTGGATCTGACGAAGCCTCTCATCGTCATCGACCATGAGCCACGGGAGCTAAATGAACTCTCCGAGGTAGGAGTGGATCTGGATCTTTGCGGACATACCCATGATGGACAGGTCTTTCCTCTCACCCTGATTACCGACATGGTGTGGGAAAACGCCTGCGGCTACTTAAAGAAAGGTTCCATGCATAATATTGTCACCTCTGGAGTGGGCGTCTTCGGACCAAATATGAGAGTAGGTACCAAAAGTGAGATCTGTATGATTGACATACAGTTTTTATCATAAAAAGAATCCTTTTTGGCAGGATTCTCCGCCTGCGGCGGGTCGATTCAGTGGTAGCTTCCACTCCGCCGCAGCGCGTTTTTTATTTCATAGGAACGCAGTTTCCTATGAAATAAAAACCATCAGGCGCACCCTTTTATGAGCGCACCTGATGGTTTTTGAATCCAAAATAAGAACAGACAGCACAGACCGGGGTGAAACAAACTGCAGCCACGATTTCCATCTGATAGACCTGAACAGTGTGACCTCCGATCTGATATGCCGGAAGCGCAAATACTTTGGCAGGTGAAACGAGATTCCCCGGACATAGTTCCAGGAGATGATTGAGCCACGGAATATCCCACACTCCCCACAAAAAGATCGGCAGAACAAAAAATGCCAATGTAACCAGAACGCTGATAAAGGATGACGTTCCAAGTGCCGAAGCAGCCAGGGCAAAACCGGTCAGCATCATAATGGCCCCCAGTCCCAGGCTGATCAGAATCAAAAGTGCTTTCCAGTATGGTAATGCAAACGGCGCCATACCGATCATCCCTGTGACACACAAATGGGCATCCACTGCAAATCCATCTGTCCCGAAATATCCGATCGTAACCAGTACGATGAACGCAACCGTTCCGATCAGAATGGTAGCCGCAGTCAGAAAGGAGGCCAGAATCTTGGCCCGCGCACACCGCGTCTTCCCATAACGGGATGACAAAATCAGGGAGTCCATACCGGACGTGTATTCATCTGAAAAAACCGGGGCGATCATCACGATCAGAAGAACCGCCGCAAACAGTAAAAACGTGGTGACATAGCTAAGCATCATGTCCATACCGCTTGTAAAGCCTCCCTGCATCAATCCCTCTTGCCCAGGATAAACCTGATCCGCCGGAAGATGGTTGTAATTTCCATCCGCATCGGTAAACACCTTTGCCACGGCAGCATAAAAGCCATTGGCGTACCGATAATGCACGTCATCTTTCATCTGGTTCTCATCCGTATACTCCCCAAGGATTCTTGCGTTCTCCTCCAGAATTTCCTGAACATCCTGATCGGAAAGTGTACCGTACCTTTCTGCCAGCTCCTTTTCATACTGAACCGCTTCCCTGCCTTTTAGCACATCTCCCTCGGAAGTCAGAATCGAAGAAAACCGGTTCGGATTTCCTGCGTAAATCATAAAAAGCATTACCACACCGTAAATCAAAAGCAAAACTAATACAAATTTACGCCGAAACAATTTCTGTATCTCCAGTCTAACAAGCGAAATCATCGTTTGTCCTCCTCTCTTTGAAAATCATACAGGTAAATATCTTCCAGAGACGGCTGTGCCTCCTTTGCCCCTTTTACAGGACAAATATCCGAAACAATTCGCAGAAGACATCCTTGCTCTTCATTTTTCAAATTGCCAACTGTAAAGTGGCGTTCCATCTCCGCAACCGCCTCAAACGGCACCAGACATTCCCATACTTTCCCTTCCAAATCTTTCAAAAGTGTCTGCGGCTTCCCGCACCGGATCAGCTTTCCCTGCTTCATCACCAGAATCTCATCAGCAATGTACTCGATATCCGACACAATATGGGTGGACAAGAGCACGATTTTATCCTTAGAAAAGGAGCTGATCAGGTTGCGAAAATGCACCCGTTCCTTTGGATCCAGTCCGGCCGTCGGCTCATCCAAAATAAGAATCTTCGGATTATTCAGCATCGCCTGGGCAATTCCCAGTCTCCGTTTCATCCCTCCGGAAAAAGTTTTGATCTTTCTGTTTCTGTCATCAGTAAGCCCCGTCACATCCAGAAGTTCCTCAATCCGCCGCTTCGCCGCATGCTTGTTCAGCCCTTTTAAGGCAGACATATACAGTAAAAACTTCTGTGCAGTAAATTCCGGATAGTAACCGAAATTCTGCGGCAGATATCCAAGAAGGCTTCGGTATTCTTCCCCCATTTCCTGGATTTCCCGGCCATCCAGAGTAATTTCTCCGCCGCTTCTTTTTTGAATGAGACAGACAAGTCTCATCAGCGAAGTTTTCCCTGCTCCATTTGCTCCCAAAAGTCCGTAAATCCCCTCACGCAACGTCATATTAATATGATCTACCGCAGTCTTTGTTCCATATTGTTTTGTCACATGCGTCAGTTTCAGTTCCATGTGTTCTCCTTTCTATTCCATCAGTTCTTCCCATACCAGTTCGCCATTCTGTACACACTGGAAAAACTTCTTTCCATTCATCACGAGGCTCCCCAAAAGCACCGCCAGAAGTACAAAAAGCAGCACCGCTGTCTGATCACTCTCCAACATTCTTTGAAGGTCATCTTTGACATTCCACATACCAATGACAACACAGACTCCCATCAGATCAATCCCGATGATCCCATATTCCGCCTGACGACTGCGGATTTTTCTCAATAAGAAGAAGGACAGTGAACTCACTGCCAAAAACGGCAGACAAATCCACAGTTCAAAATCTACAAAACTTCCGCTCTCCACTCTTGTCATCACCGCACCCAATCCAAGAAGGACGCCAAAGGCAAGACCAAGCACAATCATCTTCAGCAGCAGAAGCTCCCTCAGATTATAGTAGCAGGACTGCTCCATCTCCCACATGCCCTCTGAAAAACTCCTGGCTAGTTCCGGTACAAGAAAGATACCAGGAAGCGGGGCAAGTATTGAACATAGTGCCAAAGTATTCTGATAGGAATTATGAAGCGCCATCAGAACACCCACCGCACAAAAAAAGAGAAGCCCTCCCCAGGTCCACCTGGAAATATACCCCGCACTCTCCCACATCCGCACTAAAAGCGGACGTGACGGAAGGATCACCTGATGACTGATTTCTTCCATCATACGTTCCTTGCATGCCGCTACCCTCTTTGGATCCGGCACCGGCTTCTTTTGTTCTTTTAGTAGCTGTTCCATTTCTTTTATCCGTTCCATCTGAATCCCTCCTCTTCCAAAATCTGTCTCAGCTTTTTCAGGCTTTGACGAATCCTGCTTTTCACAGCCGTGACCCTTTCTCCCGTCACATATGCAATTTCTTTTGCGGTCAGTCCATGGTAATACGAAAGATCCAGCACTTCCCGTTGTTCTTCCTTCAACTTTTCCATCGCCTTTTTGATCATCACCTGCTCCGACACCCTGTCCGCAAAATCCTCTTCTCTCAGTGTCTCTTCGTACCCTTCCTCGTATCCAACCTCACTCTCTGATTTCTTCCGGAAAAAGTCAATGCATACACTTCTTGCGATTCCAAAAAGATAGGCCCGGAATTTCTTCTGTTCCACATATCGGTTCAGATAACGGATGACTCGAAGAAAGGTCTCCTGGGTACAATCATATGCCGCACTCTCCCGCCTTGTTTGGGAATAACAATATTGAAAGATGTCCTGATAATATTCTTCAATCAGCTCACTCATCTGCTCGGGCTCACCGGAGAAGATGCGTTGTATTCGTTCTCTGTCTGTCATAATCGTGGCCTCGTATTTTTATCGTAAAACGTCTTACATATTATATAACGAATCAAAAGAAGAAAAAGAGCCAAACAAAACAAAAAAAGAGGAAAAATTCCTCCGCCTCTTACGGCATCAGAAATTTTTCCTCTTATTATAATGTCATCTCGATGACTTTTTCGTTCGGATTATGGTACATTTTCACAATCGCAACAAGCTCGCCCACCTGATTATGAATCTTACATTCCACCATAATAATCGGCGTATTCATCTCCAAATTCAGAAGATTACTGTATTCCGGCGGCACCAGAATTGGATAAAAACGCTGTGTCACCGTCCCGTCCACAATATATCCGGTCATATCCAGCATCTCATCCAGATCTTTCATCCCCATGGAGTGAACATGAGAATACGGATAATAAATCTCCTCGATCGTAACCGGCCGATCATCTTCCATCATCAGTCGAACCGCACAGATCATCAAGTCTTCCTGCGTAATCGAAAACAACGCCGCATATTCCGGCTCCGGCCGCACATTGAAGTAAATCAGACGGTAATTTGCATTCTCCTGCTTTACAAAACTGTCCACCGTCGTATTCTTCCTGTGCAGAGCCTGATCTGAGACAAAGGTTCCCCGGTTTTTATTCCGGTAGAGATAGCCCTCCGCTACCAGCTCATTAACCGCCCTGCGGACTGTCATCCTGCTCACGTCGAATTTTACTGCCAGCTCGCGTTCCGAATCAATCGGCGTACTGACTGACTTGTCCCTGATATCCTCCATCAGGCGTTCTTTTATTTTCAAGTATATTGGTGCGGCCAATCTTCTCACCCTTCCTGTCGCTTAAGATTTTATGAAGCCAAACTTCCTCCATGGTTCCAGGTAGTCAAGAAGCATCCGCTCATTTGCCGGAAGGTGCCCGATCACATTTTTCCGGCCGTCATTTTCCATATCCATAAGTACGATCTGAAGTTCTCCCTTGTACCGGTTGTACTCATCGTTGACAATGACCACATCGCCACGTTTCATGTCCCTCGTATTCCTTGCCGGAACCTCCTGATCCGCATACAGGACACGAGGCTGTGTACTTCGGGCCATAAAGTCGCTCATGTCTCCCCTGACAAAATGAAGTGTTTCATATAAAATCTTTTCTTCTGTACAGGAGAGAGTATACTCTCTTTCCATGCGAAATGTCAACAATGACGGATCCAGAAGTGATAAATTTCTAAGCTCTTCCTCTGAAGCATAGCAGTTGGCGATCAACACATCGTCCACGAGTCCTGTAGCAAACAGATGTCTGGCGGCCGTGTCCACCGGAAGATCCCGGTGCATCTCCAGAGTACACAATCCATCATTCACCGGCCACGGTCCGAAAGCATTCGGTTCCTGAGAACTGACAAACGCCGCTACCGGGAGTCCCAGCTTTTGAATCTCCCTGCTGCATTTTTCAAAATGCCGGTACCCAAGTCCAGTGTACCGTTGCGGATAGAAGTTGTGGCAGGTCGTCAGGTTTGCAGTCTTCGGACAATGGCTCATAATATTTTCCAGATATCGGTTTCCAAGGCTTGCATTCATTTCAATCTTCAGATTCTGGGGATTATATGTCATAATGGATTCTGCCAGAGAGTCAAATCCCTCATCCAGACGGATTCCGTCCGCATGGATCTCACTGAAAAACGACAGATCATCATAAGTCACTCCAAGTCTCTTCAGCACAACAGGCGCCACATCCAGGATGACCTCCATCCCAAGCCGGTGAGCAAAATCAATCTGCCCCCGAAACTCCTTACCTATTTCCTCCCGGCTTTTTGTAACGCTCAACAAACAGGAAAATATCCTGCTGCACCCGTACTTTGCCGCCATCTCCATATACGCCCGGTCCCGCTCCGGCGTCGTATGCTCCGGATAAATTGAAATACCAATTCGTGCCATGTGTCTTCCTTCCCGTTCCATCTGCCTATGCCTGATCTCTGTTTTTGATAATATAGTCCTCCATGGCATGGAACATCTTTTTCGTCCTTTTCTTTGCACTTCTCCTGTAGAGAGCTCCGATAATACGGTAATTCAGATCCTGAGATTTGGTATCTCCCTCATAGTCTTCCAAATAAAAGACCTCAATTCCACTCTCCGGCGCCTCCTCCAGCCGGTACTCAATCCGATTGGTCCCACTGGCAGAATCAAAAGACGCTGAATATCGGTACGGCGGATCATATTCCGTCACTGTGATCCGCACGTCTCCTTCCCGCCCCACTTTGTTTTTCATCTTCTTTGTATAATGATACCCTTTATGAATCTGTTCCCGTTTCACATCTCTTCCCGTCGCACTTTTGATATCATAAAGCACGGACACCATCATCTGGGAAAAGAATTCTTCCGCCGTTACTCTTAGCTTCTCTCTGATTTCCATTCTGTCTCAACCTCTGTCTATTTCTGATCGTCCCTGCTCCGCTCTTTTTTCCAGTAGATCAGACTGATCAGGATGATCGCCAGCCCCGTGACAATCAGCGACATCGGCTGCTCCACCTGAGGGGACAACATGATAAAGATCATGCCGATCACCATGAAAAAGACCGCCCAGGAACCTTTCTTCTCGTTCTTCTTTCTGCCTGTACCCATATCCGCACGCTCCGGCTTATTTTGTGTAAATCTTTTCGCTCAGTGCAATAAACTTCTCAGCAAGAATCTTGAAATTTTCCGCACTCATCAACTGGTCTTCCGCATGGACAAGAACAAGGATGATCTCCGTCTTCTCTCCTGCTGCTTCCTTCTGAATCAGATCCGCATGGGCTTCATGTCCTTTTACGAAAAACTGATTCCCTTCTTCGATCTTTGCTCTAGCTTCATCAAATTTTCCTTCTGTCGCCAGATCTATCGCCTCTACATAACTGCCTCTTGCCATTCCTACATTTGAGATGATCTCAAAGCAGATCATTTCGATACCATCCATCTGAATTTACCTCCTGAAATCGTTTTCTTTTTACCAGAACGGCGGGGGACAGCCCCCCCTGCCGAAATTCTGTCTCTTACTTATTGTTTATTTTCCATCCTGTTTGCCAGCATGACAAACGGAACCCAGATCAGTACGGCAACCGCAAGACAGATCAGGGAAACCACGCCTGCCATTACACTGCCACCCGTTCCGAAGAAAGCATACAGACCGACCGGCATTACCCACGGCACCTGAATGTATACCGGCGGGATGATGTGCGCTGCTGTAAATACATATCCGATCACAGAACATACCGGAGCTGTAATCAGCCATGGAATCAGGTATACCGGATTGAGCACGATCGGAATACCAAAGATCACCGGCTCATTGATATTGAAGACTCCCATCGGAAGCGCAAGTTTCGCAATCTCTCTGGAATCTTTTTTCTTGGAAACAATAAAGATCGCAATCAAAAGTGCCAGGGTCATACCGGAACCACCAGCCATCGCATACGCATTGATTGACCCACGTGTCCAGATATATGGCATATCCGCTGTAGACTGTGTTTCGTTCCAGATTCTTAAGTTCTCAAGAAGAGCCGGGGTATAGATTCCTTCCGTTACCGGAGCCAGAATATTATCCCCGTGCAGTCCGAAGAACCAGAACAACTGAATCAGGAACATCATCAGAACGACGCTTCCGAGCCCCTGTGAAAGACCAAGCAGCGGCTTACGATCAAGTCGTTCGGATAGAATCCTGTAAACTGTACGCTGATCTGTGTCAGAATACCAAACACATAAATCGCAACGATACCCGGGATAATCGCCGCAAACGCATTGCTGACCGCAGGCGGTACAGAATCCGGAAGCTTGATCGTCACTTTCTTCTGCATCAGTTTCACATAGATCATCGTCGACAGCAACCCTACAATCAAGCAGGTAAACAGACCGCTGGAACCCGTATAGGCTTCGCCCATATAGCCCCATCCGCTGACATTCTGAAGTGCAACCGCACCTTCACTTTCGATGACGTCCAGTCCTGCCGCTTTCAGAGAGTCCAGTGAGGATAAGTCCACACCGTTTAATATGTAATTAAATACGGCATTTTGATTCATACAGGTTACGACAGCGGAGAACGCAATAACAGCTCCCGCAATCGGATTGACATCGTACGACTTCGACAAATGGTATCCCAACGATATCGTAAAAGCGATACCAAGGACTGTGATAGAACCGAAGTATACGTTTCCATTGATAGCAATAATCGGATCCATCGCCGCAACAAAACCATTTCCCTCCCCCAGCCACTCATTTGGCAGGTCACGTAAAAATACGTTTAACAAGACTGCAATACTTCCGACCATGGTAACCGGCATGATAGCAATAAAGCCGTCACGTATCGCAATCAGATGCCGCTGGCTTCCGATCTTGGCAGCCATCGGCATAAAATGTGTTTCCATCCATTGCATGAAAGCATTCATACTTACCTTACCCTTATCCTTTCAAATCTTGTCCTATTTCCCCAGGATTTCAAGAGCCTGATCCAGAACCTTTTCGCCATTCATGGAGCCATACGCTACCATATCAATGACAGTAACCGGCTTATCCCCGGCGATCCCTTTCATTTTATTCTCCAGGAAACGAACCTGAGGCCCAAGCATCATAATATCGGCCTTCTCAATATTAGCGGCAGCCTCCGCATCTGCAACAGCCCAGATCTCGGCTTCAATTCCACGTGCTTTTGCGGAATCCTTCATTTTGTTCACCATGAAACTTGTTGACATTCCTGCTGAACATACGAGTAAAATTTTTACCATAATTCTCTTCCTCCTTCTTTGCATTTTATGGTCTGCTATGGTCTATACCACTCTGTCGTTAATCATACCACATCATACAAATTTATTACAATTCCTTTTTCCTTTTTTCATGAAAATAGTCATTCTGCACAGAATACTCCTTGTTTTTCCGTTTAAAAAGCCCTTGTTTTTAGCCATTTTTGTGCGTTTTTCACAACTGAAAAAGATTTTTTCGTTTTCCATGGAAAATTTCCGGGCAAAGTGTTATCATGGTATATACCGTATTGGAATGGTCGCCATTATGGTCTAACCACTTTCTATGATTTTATATTTTTGGAGGTGTTTATTTCCCATGAAGAAAGATTCCGTTAAAATCGTCACGATCGGAGGAGGATCAAGCTACACTCCGGAGTTAATTGAAGGATTCATCAAACGTTACGATACATTGCCGGTACGCGAGCTCTGGCTCGTGGATATCGAAGCCGGACGGGATAAACTGGAAACCGTCGGCGCTCTTGCAAAACGTATGGTTGAAAAGGCCGGCGTTCCAATGAAAATTGTATTAAGTTATGACAGACGCGAAGCATTAAAAGACGCCGACTTTGTCACCACCCAGATGCGGATCGGCCGTCTGCCGGCCCGGATTCTCGATGAACGGATTCCATTAAGCCACGGCATGATTGGACAGGAGACAAACGGCGCAGGCGGTATGTTCAAAGCATTCCGTACGATTCCGGTCATCCTTGACATTGTAAAGGATATCCAGGAACTCTGCCCAAACGCATGGCTGATCAACTTCACCAACCCGGCAGGCATGGTGACAGAAGCTATTCTTCGTCACACTAATTTCAAGAAAACCATCGGTCTTTGCAATGTCCCGGTGAATATGGTTGCCGGATTTGCGAAAATGCTGGGTGTGGAAGAAAAGGACGTCACCATGGAGATTCAGGGCGTCAACCACTTCATCTTTGCTACCGATGTATTTGTAAACGGCGAGTCTCGTTTCCAGGAGCTTCTCGATAAATACGCACACTTGAGCGCCGAGGATACGATCCAGATGAAGAACTTTGTCTCCCTTCCGTACTCGCCGGCATTTATCGAAGGACTGGGCGCAATCCCTTGCCCTTACCACAACTACTACTTCTTCACAAAAGAACAGTTAGAAGAAGAGCTGGAGCAGTTTAAGACCGGGACCGTTCGCGGTGAAGTCGTAAGTGAAACAGAAAAAGAGCTTTTCGAGCTCTACAGCCACGAAGAACTGGCAGAAAAGCCAAAGCAGCTTGAAATGCGCGGTGGCGCAAAATATTCCGACGCCGCATGCAACCTGATCCAGTCCATCTACAATGACACCGGAGATATCCAGTATGTCAATGTCAGAAACAATGGTACGATTCTCGACCTCCCGGCGGATTCTGCTGTCGAGGGGGCATGCCGGATCACAGCCGACGGCCCGAAGCCGCTCGCTACCGGAGAATTAAAACTTCCGATCAGCGGCTATGTACACATGATCAAAGCATTCGAGCGTATGACAATCGAAGCGGCCGTAAGCGGAGACAGAAATCTTGCTGTTGCCGCCCTGAACTTAAATCCACTCTGCCCGAGCGATGAGCTTGCAAATATCGTAGTGGACGAGCTTCTGGAGGCACATAAAGAATATTTGCCACAGTTTTTTAAATCAATAAGGATTAAAATCATGACCGCCCGTCAAATGATATGATACCTTCAAGTAGGACACTAAAATACAAAAACCTACTTGGGAGTATTTTATGTCCAGAAAAAGCAAAATCAAAGCAACAGAAAAAGTAAAGATTGTAGAACAATATCTAAATGGGGAACTTAGTCAAAAGGGGCCGCAAAAGCTTTCGGTGTAAATAAACGGAGTATCCAAGATTGGATTAGGATTTATAAAACAGATGGCCCAACGGGATTACTGGAACAAAAGAAAATCAGGCGATATCCAAAAGCCTTGAAGATACAGGCGGTACTGGACTATCTTTCTGGTCTGGGGTCAATGGATGAGATATGTCTAAAGTACGGGATACGGCAACATCCTCAACTTTTGAATTGGATAAAGATCTATAATGAAGGTAAAGAATTAAAAGAACTTACCGGAGGTACATCTATGATGAAAGCCAGAAAAACAACGCCGCAGGAACGGTTGATGATTGTGAAAGACTGCTTAGATCACGATAGGAACTTTGGAGCGATGGCTATTAAATACAACTGTTCTTATCAACAGGTACGAAATTGGGTGGATAAGTATGAAAAAATGGGAAGTGCAGGCTTGGAAGACAGGAGGGGCAAACGCGCCGGATCGCAGCCAAGTCGTACACCAGAAGAAGAGTTAAGGGATCGTATAGCTGAACTCGAGCGAAAAAACAGAGACTTACAAATGGAGAATGACCTATTAAAAAAAGTAAGGGAACTGGAAGGGCGCGCCCTCATAAGGAAGTAATTTGATTGTTGCAGGGCGGCATGGCTGAAAAGTCATGCCGTCTTGCCTTTTCTTTGCCGTTCCACGGTCTGATCGTCGCTCGGCAGGTTAACTTCTCCGATGAAGTTCCAGATCAGTTCTATTTTCTGTCTGCGGTGTCCGCTGGATTTGTCCGGCACATGGACGATAATTTTCTTTATAAACTCATTGACAATGGTGGGCGTCAGTTCACGAATGCCCACATATTTCCGCACAATGGCTGCAAAGCTGTCAAAGTCGGCTTTATCCTGTTCAAAGGCTTCTACCGCTTCCCGCAATATCTTGACCTGCTCTGTCAGTTCTTTTTGTTCTGCCTCATAATCAGCGGAGAGTTTCAAGAACCGCTCATGGCTGATTGCGCCGCTGATGTCGTCCTCATAGATGCGCTTGAAAATGCGGTCAAGCTCGCCAATGCGCTTTTCTGCTTGAGCAATTTCACGCTTGCGCTTCTTGGCCTCTTTTTCGGCTTCTTGAAAGTGCTGCTTTTTCGCGGCTTCCTCAAATGCCATAGCATCGTCAAAGAACAGCGCCGTCACATCGAAAATCCGCTGTAATACAAAGGGGGGGAATCGCTTTCTTTAACACATAAATTATACGAATATCTGGCAATAAAAGAATTATCCGAGACAAAAGGTTATTCAATCAAAAAGATGTGCGAATATCTGGGAGTAACCCGATCCGCTTATTATCATTGGCTGAAACATCCAAAAAGTGATAATGAACTTGAAAATGAGCATATAGCAGAAAAGATTAAGGAAATCTTTCAATTACATCCAGATATGGGATATCGCCGTATCAGGGACGAATTGGATGTAAATTATGGAATCCCAGTAAACGATAAGCGTGTTTTTCGTATCTGTCAGAAGATAGGAGTACAGTCTTCCATCAAATGCAGACCAAAAAGTTGCATAAAAGCAGACACGAATCCTGCTCACATCGCAGAAAATTTCCTGAATCGGGATTTTCATGCTGATAAACCAAATGATAAATGGCTGATAGATGTAACGGAGTTTAAATATTATAAAGGTATCGAGACACGCAAAATTTATTTAAGTGCCATTTTGGATTTGTATGACAGAAGGATTGTATCATTTAAAATCAGTGATCATAATGATAATACCCTGGTTATGGACTTTTGATGAAGCAGTGAAAAAAGAGTCAAAAGCCCACCCATTGCTTCATTCAGATCGCGTATTTCAGTATACAAGTCAAGTATTTTATAATCGGCTGAAGAAACATCACATGAAACAGAGTACGTCCAAAGTTGCGCACTATATTGATAATGGACCGATGGAAGGATTCTGGGGGATTTTAAAAAGAGAGATGTATTACAGGAACCGATTTACAGATCGGCAAGAACTAATTCAAAAGATAAGAGACTATATTGATTATTATAACAATCGACGCCTGCAACGCAAGTTGCACATAATAACACCGATGAAATTTCATGAATCTGCAACCTATGCAGCGTAAAAATGCCGTCAGCCGAAATCATCGGCTGACGGAAGAAAAATTTGTTATTTTTTTATTGTCCTCTTGACGGGTAGCACACTACATAGCGGGTGGTTTATAATTCGCACGCTTCGCGAGCTCAACAGGGTCACAACCAATAATGCAAAACAGGGGAGCACACTTTTATTGGTATTCTCCCTGTCCCATTTATTAACCATAACAGTTCATTATAAAAATCTTATATTTTTGTCCTGACACCGGAACCATTATAATAAATCCCCGAAATTTTATTAAACATTTCAAGTTTTTAGGCCTTTATATTCTTTCATATCTA
>OAUH01000450.1_pt1 | contig 25514 bp, 37 predicted proteins | sample 1495121 | NCBI WGS metagenome assembly OAUH01 (sample SAMEA2580006, study PRJEB22360) | human gut metagenome | reverse complement strand
TATCAGGAAATTCTTTCATTCCCTCCATACAGTCCATGTTGTAAAATCCAAAATCAAGCATCATTTTCACCTTTAATTCTCTTAATCTGTCTATCCAATTTCTGTTCAATGATTTTCGACAACTCTCCTTCCCCCACGCCAAGAAGATATTTTATCTGCCAGATCATAATCACCGTGTCTGCCATCTCTTCAATAATATGCTCATATTCTGATCCAGCCGAGTATTCAAGTGGATGATTCTTTCTCCATCCTTTGTTAATCGCCACTGTCAACTCCGCCATTTCCTCGATAAGCTGTCGACTCTGCGGTTCGTATCCGTAATGATCGGCTATGTGCTGTATTTTCTGTTCTGTTGTCATAATTCCACCTCAATTCCGTATTCTTCTTTGAGCAACCGGTAAAGTCTTTCACGCTCTCTACATAACCGCTATTGTAAGCCTCCAACTGCTTTTGAGATTCGTCTATGAATTTATCCAATTGCTCCGGCGTAAAATCAAACTTATCTGCAAGCACCATAAGCGATATAATCAGATTCGCTTTACCTGCCGCACTAATCAGCATGTTTTCTTTTCTCTGCTGTGTTAATTTTGCTAACGTCGGATTCATTCCTTTTCTCGGTATCATTTTTCACTTCGTCTCCTATCCTTGTGAACTCTGTCTAATGCATTTGTGATTCCAATGGCAAATTCACGGGCATACGGTGTTTTGTATTTTCTGTAAAATTCATCTGTCTTACCGATAACCTCTTGCCAATACTCATCCGTATCTTCCGGCTCCCATATCTCCTGTGCAAGTTTCCAGAAATCTTGAAACATCTGCCATTCTTCAGATCCTTTTACAATCTTCTTTCCTGCCATATTACTTAAACGGACAATCATCATCATTGACTCTTGCCCACTCCTGCGCCTCCTTTACAGATTCTTCGGATTCAACAAATTGCATCAAATCACCGTCAAACCTTAATATCTCTTTTCCTGGTCTTCCCTGTCGATTCTTTTCTACCTTGCATCCCTTTTTTGAATTATCGTCTTGGGATATATTCCAGAGAAGCATAATTACACTCGCATCCTGCTCAATGTCTCCAGCCTCCCTAAGTTCTGCCATTGTCGGCTCTTTCGTCTCACGGGCCTCAGATACACGGTTAAGCTGTGACAGTGCAATGATCGGAATATTTAGCTCCATTGCCAGAGCCTTGATTGCCTTAGAAATGGATCCAACCTCCGCATACCGATTTCCCCGGTAAGACTTGTCCGCTTTCAAAAGTTGCAGATAATCGATTATGATAATGTCATATCCCATGTGCCTGCTTTCAGATCGGATCTCACTCATCGCCTTACTACCTGTGGTAATCACGATACTGTCACGCTTCATAAGCTCCTCATTTGCCCTGTCAAACCTCTCTTTCTCGTCACCAAGGAATTTCTTCGCCCTCCGTAATCTCGTCAGCCCAATTCCACTCTGCGCCACAATAAAACGCTCATACACCTGTTTTTCCTGCATTTCCAGATTGTAAAATCCGATTCGTTTCCCACGTGCCGCCATGTTCGAGGTAATCTGCGTAACCAAAGCAGACTTCCCCACTCCGGGACGTGCTCCGATCACAATCATGTCTCCACCTTCCAGGCCTCCTAGAAGATCATCCAGCTTAGAAAAACCAATGTACATCCTCTCGTCTTCTCTGTCGCAAAAATATTTATCCCTGTTTTCCTTGACGATCTCCGGCAATGACTTTGATAAAACCTGCTCTCCTTCCTGCAACGCTTCTAAGTCCCGGATCAGATCTGCGATCTGGACATCAATATTCCCGGCGTTCGGAACCACTCTTTGTACCGTTTCCCTGAGTTTCCGTGTCTTATAATCCCTCAAAAGTACATTCGCATAGCTTTTGATCGTCGCACTCGTCAAAGTGTTAGAAACACATGCTTTTATAGTATCTTGGATGGCATATTCTGGGTAGGATCCACCAGTAAGTCTCTGTAGCAGGACCGCAATCGTTACTTCCCTGTGGTTATCGTATCCACGCAGAAATTCCAGATACATCCGGCCCAGCAACTCCGAAGTAAACATTTCCGGCGAAATCATAGAATAAATTTCAGAGACACTGTTATTGTTCATCAACAGGGCGCCGATGATATTTTGCTCTTCCACATATCCCATCACGAATCCTCCCAATCCACATAGTCAAGAAGCTGCCGACCCATCAGAGTGTCAAAATTCTTCCAGTACTGGTAATCATCCTGTCCGGCTTCTTCCTGCTGTCTTACATACTTTTGCACCGCCTTGAAGATCTGCCGGTTGGTCAGCTTGTACTTCTTGCCGCCGACATCCTTGCCTTTACCAACCCACAACTTGTAATTGGCAAATGCAACCGTCTTTCCACGCTTTTTAGGGTAAATGCCGTAGATAATCTCAAAATCACTACGAAGCTGTTCATCACGAGAAACCTGTCTTTCCTGATCCTCATTTGCAGGTTCGTCATCGTGCGGCTCCGCTGCACATATATTATTATTTGGTTTATTATATGGTTTATTATTTGGTATTGGTTCGCCCTTTTGGGACAATCCATTTGCCCTTTTGGAATTTTCCATTTGCCCTTTTGGAACAATGCATTTGCCCTCTTGGAATAATTCATATCCAGCATCAGTAATGGCATACCATTTCGTCCGATCATAAGTGGAATTATTGTAATTTCCGCAAACAATAATCCCCTCTTCTTCCAGCTTTTCCAATGCTCCCCTGATCTGCTTAGTGCTCATGTACGGGAACAATTCTTCAAATGCTTTCAGGCTGTTGTAAGTCCAGTAGTATCCATCATGGAAATGCTTTTCATTTGCTCTGTTTTTCTCGATCCAGTAATACATATTTTGCAGGATGATCGCAGCATTGATCCCGTATTTTTCCGCTATGTTTATATCAAAGTTATGTATCATGCCGTTTCCTCCTAATAATTTTTTTCGTCTAACAGAGCATTAAATTTCTCCATTGCCTTTTGAGATACTTTATTGTATTCTTTTCCGTCTTGAAGCGTTACCGTCAAGTGCTTATCTATGATGTGGGATAATTCCCTTGCCAGTGTTTTCTTTCCCTGTGCAATACCGTCTCTGTATCCCTTTGCGGGCCGGTATGCATCAATCTGGGTCTTTCCCTGTCCTTGCCCGCCGGCGGTCTTATTCCGAAGCTGGTAACCATGCTTAGCATACATCTTGATATAATGCTGTTCTTTTTCATCCAGTTCACTTTCTGGACAATTCATGAATCCGATCTTCCACCCACACAGATTGTCATCTGCATACCACCCGTGTTTTTTGATGGATAAATCAATGTGCTGATATCCCACCAGATGTTGTGCAATCCTTGTCAGAATGTGTTTTGCCTGTCCTATGTAGGCATACTTAATTCCATCCTCATCAATCCGTGTGAGAATGTAGATACCGCTCTCATCATTTAGCGATGGACTCATCGAAAGAAGAAACTGCTTATTCTGTTTTTCTATCGCTTTTGCTCTTGCTATATTTCTATAAGACATTTCTACACCTTCTTTTTATATTCTCGGTCATGCGGTGGAATCTCCAGATAATTCTCTTGGCTTCGCTGTCTCTGAAGAAGCTGGTTCAACCTCTTTATGGTTGGTTTATTCTGCTCAAGCAAAGCAAACTCATGTAATTCTTTCCAGAGACTCATGGTATCTTTTGCCTTTCTTCGTTCCTTTAATTCTCTCTGCCATGCGGTAGCAAGCTTATTCCGCTCCTGCTTATTTCTTGCATCTTCAAGCCTATGCGTCCATTCATAAGTATGAGAATTAAACTCCTCAGCCATCTGCTTTGCCTTAATATACTCATCGTGGCTCATCTGGATCAGATCTATGAACTCCTGGATGATATCTGATGGATTTTTGTTTTTTGTATCCAAATTCTCACCCTCTTTCTTTTCCGGTGATCTATCTGCTATCACTCTAATTAAATGGCAGTTCTTCATCAATTCCATCCGGAATGTTCATAAATCCATCGCCAGACTCCGGAGCTGGTCCGTATGGTGATGGTCCTGCCTGAGTATTGCTCTGCTGCTTACTCTTACTCTCCGCAAATTCCTGTTCTTCCACAACAACATCAGTTGTGTAAACCTTCACTCCATCTCTATTCGTATAGCTTCCAGTCTGGATCCGTCCGCAGACAGTTATTTTCGTACCCTGTCGTAAATACTTTTCCGCAAATTCTCCCAGTTTCCCGAAAGCAATACAGTTAATAAAATCAGCAGTCTGATCCCCATCTCTTTTGAATCTGCGATCTACAGCAAGCGTATATCTTGCAATCGCTGTTGCTTTTTCTCCTTGCGAATATCTAATTTCCGGGTCTCTCGTGAGACGGCCCATTAAAATTACTTTGTTCATATTTTCTCCTGTCTGCCGCCCACCCACTGGGCAGGCGGCTCTCGTTTTGCCTATTATGAAAGGATTGTAAAATTCGGATAATCCTCCAGCTCTACTTCTAAGTAGTCCTTGATGTTTTTCATTGCCACACTCTCCCAGGCGCCACCATCCGCTTCAAAAAGAGCGCATTTCACACTATCATCTGATTTCATGCGGAAAATAAATTCGCTCATTGGCTGCTGAACCTCATGGAATGTACGATACGGACGTAGTTTCACTGGATTCGGTACGAGAGCATCTCCCTTAGATGCAATTCCCGTTTTAATTGTCGCTTTCTGCGAAATGCCGTCATCGCTGTACTGTGACACCGTTCCATCTTCCACAGTTCCGGCAAACTTCAGGACTAATGCACGGTTACTCTCCGGATCGTCAAGAAATTTCGCCTGTAAGCCGATACAGAAGCGTTCATGCTCAATGAATCTTCCATATTCAAACTCCGGGACTCTAGCCATCACTTCAACCATGCTTTCTCTGATCCGCTCGCTGTCAAGCGCAGAATACAGTGCCACCCTGATCGGACTCTGCACATGAACGATCATCTTCTCATCCATCTCATCAACCTGTGCCTTGATGTAATCTACAAGACTTGTCAGCGTATTCATTTGAATTGCCCTTGCTTTCGGATTGTGGATGACCGGCTCCAGCTCTTTGTCTGAATATATAACACCGTTAATTTCCTGCGTTTCCGGCTTTCTCAGCCCTACTATATACTCAATCGCTTCTTTAATAATTCCTGACATGATTTTATCCTCCTCTTATCTTGCTATTCTAATGACATTGTTTTCTCTAATTTCTCCCGTTTCTGTGTCAACTGTTTTTCCTTCAATCACAGTTTCCGAAGACTGCATATCCGCAAATGACATCTGGCCTTTAATGCCCGGACCGTATTCTACAGCTTCGACTTCTCCTGTCTGAAGGTTCTTCCCAAGAGAGAACTTTGTCTCTACCGGCTTAACCGGGGCAAGTTTCGTCTCCACAAAAATCTCACAAGTGGAATCATCCCTGTCCTCATTCTGCGTGAACGCCATTTTGATGGTTACAACACGTTTATTCTTCCACGGCGTGTTTGGATCCTGCATATTAGCAAATACTTTCTGTAATGCCTGATTGGCTTTCTCTTGTAATGCTCCTCCTGCTACTTCCTGCAATTTCAATGTTTCCATAGTCACATTTCCTTTCTGTAAGTTTTTGATATATATAAATTTGACCGGTCAAAAAATATTTTTTATATGTTTCTTACCTCAGAACGGATACAGACCGAGCTCTGTCTGAAATCCTTTTTCTGCTACCCATACATTCACATCACAATCAACGAGATTGCTTATCTCTTTCCTAAACCTCTCCGGGTGGCTGTTTCCGCCACTTAAATGCAGTAAGCCTATACTTCTTAGGCTTGGGTTGTTAATCGTCTGTATGAGCCGTTTACACGTTTGAAGCTCCATGTGGGTATTTAACACTCTCTTGTTTTTCACTTCGTCATTCTGCATATCCAGATAATCTTCTGAATAATTGCACTCCACCATAACGTGATTGATTCCCATATTAGAGAAATCGAACGGACAATACTCGGCATCTGTAATGAATAGCAAGCTACCGATTTTATAATGGAATATCAAATATCCGTCACACTCCGTTTCACCGTGAGGAACAAGGAACGGAATCACCCCATAGCTACCAATCCAGACTTGCTTCATCCTTTGAAGTCCAACTGTTCTTTCGCCGTAGATTGTCTTGACATCCTCATGGACTTCATCCGATGAATAGACCTTGATTCCGTACTGCATGTAGCCTTTTATGCCGGAAGCATGGTCTCCGTGGGAATGGGTCAGCAGGCAGCCAACCACTTTGCTTGTCTGATAATTAATCGCTTTCAGCATTTCTTTCACTGGGACACCGCACTCGATGAGCAGAATTTCATTATCTAAAATCAAAGCATATCCATTTCCCTTGCTTCCAGAATTGATCACTTTCAGCTCCATATCATTCCTCCGGCATAACAAATGTATTGTTGAGATAAAGAGTTTCACCGTCTTCCATTTGTGGCGTTCCTTTATAATAGTCAAAAATACTATTAAAAACTTCCCTTGCTCGGTCGCAGACATTATACTTTCCAAGCAAATAATACCTTCCGCCCATATTTGAAACCGGCCAGCATATTACTCTGTTATCGTCCACAGCAACGACAATCTGCTCATATGGGAAGTCCATCAGATTCTGACTAATGATTCTCATTCTGCTTGTCCTCCTTAGCAAATTCCGGCACTTCTACAGCTTCAGATTCTGCTACCACGTTTCCTTCAACCTCAAACGGCTGTGAGTTCTCATTCTCGGCAATTTCTTCCTGCGCACTCTTATATGTATCATCAATCTGGAGAAGAGAAGAGCTTGCCATACTGTTGAGGTTTTTCGGAAACTTCTTGATGGCATTGTTGCGCATCTTGCGGACGAACATTGCTTCTGGGGTATCGAGCCACGCTGCGGAAATGAATGGTCTTGCTACTTCGCAGTTCAGCATGTCTTCCAAAGTCTCACACTTGCGGACCGCCTCCAGAACCTCTTCCTTCTTTTCTTTGATCTTCTGTTTTTCTTCTGGTGTGGCATCATATCTTGTCCGATCAACAGTTTTCCCATATCTATCCTTCTTCGTCCCCGTAACGATCCCGAATGTTTCATTCATCATATTGTTACGAATATGAGCAATCAGATTGACTTTCACGCTGTCTCTTTCGGCGATAAGATACTCTTCATGTCCGTCTGTTAATTCAACGGGATAAACCACTCTGACAACTTTCTGGGACAGTCCTTTCTCGTTCCAGGACGGCGGCTCGATGTTCAATCCCTTCCGCTTCGGATAGGTGAACTCATCACCTTCTTTTACAATCCACACCGGATGAACCATCTTCACATTATTTCCGAACTGCCGCAGGAGAGCATCGTTTCCGTCTCCTTCAATTCCCATTTCAACGACTTTCTTCCATACGCCGCCGATCTGCTTGCTTCGTAACTGGAAATAAACCTCTCTTGGAACCGCATTTGCGTTCAACTTCAGGCTTGCACATTGTTCCACAATTTCTCTTAGATTAGATGTATTCAAGTCGTTCATTTCAGTCTTGTCCGTACTCTGAACAAGTTGAAAAATATTTCCCATTGCCGCCATAGCACATCTCTTTGAGTATTCGTCAAATCTAACGCCACACTGCTCAAAATCGCGAGTAACAAGTCCCGTAATCGTGTTTGTCCAATTACTCAAAGCCGTAGTAAATTCCTGCTTCTGCGCGACTTCATTCTTTTCTTCTGCCATCTATTAATCCTCCACTTTCCCGTCAATTTCTTTTAACTTGTCCCGGAAAGGAAGAACTTCTTCCTCCGGAACATTTACATCTGTCACTACCGCCTGTGCCTTACCGATCATAATGGCATCCCCAGGCTTTACCATCTCATTGCTTTTGAATGTATACTCTCTGCCAGATGGTTTGTCTGCCTTAATGTATCTTGCCTTAATCAGCATCATGGCGCACACCTCCAAGAAGAACGACGGCTAAAAGATTACTTACTAAATTGTTGGGATCAAACTGCCGTTCTTTCTTCACCTTATTTCCAGACTCTTTCTGTGCGACTCTTATTGCCTCTTCAACCAAGTCCTTTATCATGTGTTCAGCGCATTCTCCACCAATAGCTTCTGCCATAGACTGATAAACACCCGTAACAACATTTCCAAAATTATTTATTACATCCAGTCCGGTTCCCTCAATAACCGTTGTCTTGTCATCTACTTTAATCATCTATTTGTCCTCTCTTTCTACTTTTAATTCCTTGTCGCCAGTTACCACGAGATGAATCATCTGTGCGTCCATCGCCGGGAAGTTCTCCTCATTGACTGACTCGCTGTTGTCAATAAATACTGGACAACTGATACCATACAAGTCAGACAGTGAACGGATAATATCCAGACCGGCTACAATGCGATGTCCGTTGTTCAGAGAAGAAAATGGCACGCCATCCACAGTACACTCACACGTTTCTTTTAATCCACCGTTGATCTGATCCTCGAATAAACGGAATGATACGATCTGGAACTTGTCATTGATTGCATTAGAGATCTGATCCATCTTCGCCCGGATGAAGTCCTCTGTCAGGTCAATCATCTGTTCCTGCTCCGCAATCTTCTGTCCGACAGCTTTCTGTTCTTCTTCCAGTTCAGCGATACGGGCATTGACTTTGGTGTTGTCTGCTGCCTTGATCTTAGCTTCAATCTCTGCAATTTCGTCTTTTAACACTGCTTTCTTGGCTTCCAGTTCTGCTTTTCCGGAAGATTCTTTACTCAGTTCTTCAATCTGCTTTTCGATAGCAACGATCTCTTCCTTGGTTTTCACATACGCCGGATTTTCGGAAACATCAGCAACAGCGGGGATTGCATCAAACGCCTCTTTCATGGAATCGTACTCCGCCTTGGCAGCATCGAACTTACTTCTCAGAGATTCCAGCGCATTATTTCTTTCATCAATCCGTTTCTGACAAGCTCTCACAGCGTCAGCTGCTTTCTGCCCTGCTTCGGTGATGCGTTTGAGGTCCTGATCTTTCCTTGTCTGGAAATCCTCTTTATCTTTTTCGTACTTCTTCTTGAGAGCCTCGCAACCTGCTTCATATGCGTCCCTTTCACGTCTGCATTTCGCTTCATAATCAGCAATCCGTTTCTGTTTTACTTCTTCTGGTAAATCCTGTCCGCAAGTTGGGCAAATCAAATCAGATTCTTTTAACGGTTCCGGTTCAACATATGGTGCCGGTGCAATATATGTAGCGAATTCACACTTCTTCCCTTTTCTCCATTCTTCAATCAAGCAGTTCTTTTCCCGTTCGCACCGGTCTTTCTCATTAGTGTATTCAGTGCGTTCTCGTTCCAACTGTTTCATCTGATCTTGTACTGCGAAGAACACTTTCTGTACTTCGTCAAACTTCACTCTGGAATCCATGCGCTCTTTTGCTAGTTGTTCATTTGCCGTGTTCTGAATCTCACTCAGTGCGATTTTCTTATCCATCACCTGTTTGCGAAGATCATTGATTGTCCCCAGTTTATCTGCACCGCCGTTTATCTCATCTTCCACCTTTTTGAGTGCGACTTCTTTCGCCGCTTTCTCAACCTCTAAAGCTCCAACGTCTGCGGTCACAAGTTGCTTTGACACCTCATCAATTCTTGCCGGAATCTCAACCATTTCTTTGTTCAGCGCCGATTTAGCCTTGTTGTACTTTTTCAGAATGTCATCCGTGCTGGCAATCTTAAGCTCTGGAATAAGCCTTGCGAACTGTTCTCCGAACTGCTGTGCAATCTCTACATCCGAGAAATCACCGACAAATCGCATCAGCATTTCTCTCTGTTCTTTCCACGGTAGAGCGTTGAAAGCGTTCGGATTTGTCACGAGATTGAAAATGTTCTCGTTGATAATCCCAGAAATGAACTCTTTAAACTCCTTCTCACTCTTCGGATAACCGTTAATTTCGAACTCATTGACATTTCCCTGAAATTCCGTGGTATTCGTCCCACGCTTCTTTCTCCAGATCTGCTTCTGTACCTTTTTCAGCACGTATTCATCTTCGCCGAAGCAAATAGTGGCCTCTACGCTAATTTCCACGTTGTTAATCATGTTTCCTGCTTTATCCCTTGGTCGGATATCAAAACTCGATTTTCCAAGGGAATCTTTTCCGAAGAGAAGCCATGTGAATGCATCAAATACGGTTGTTTTTCCAGAAGCATTTACACCGCCAATCGCAGTTTTCTCTCCAAAACTTATTTCTCTATCCTTACAGCCCTTGAAATTCTGTATATGCATTTTCAACAATTTAATATTTTTCATTTACATCCTCCACGTTCTTCTTTATAATGAAATTGGGTTTTTAGATTAGTCCTCTCTTAGCAGAGGGCTCTTCTTTTTCTGTCGATAATTTTCATTTCGGCCGGCTCTGCCTTTTCTACGATATATAAATATTCATTGTTTTCGTAGTGACACATCCATTCATCAGGATTCACTCCGACCTCCCTAACCAGTTTCTTCTGGTCTCTAGTCAACTTTTTCGGCTGTTTCATGCTTCTCCTTTCTGTGCTATCGCTTGTACACTCTTTTCTATATCCTGCTGCCGGTGTCTCCGACGTAGTTCCCGGATCTGAAGATAATGCTTCTCCCGTTCTTTCACACAGCCATGCAACATGTACGCTACTATAATCATGTCCAATGCGATCCCGAACGATAGCAAAAACTCTGCCGTTGAGATAATGTTCTGGCTGTAACTGTCAGCGGATCCGGCCATCACCAGTACGGCAACTCCTCCGACCACTGCACAGATGTCTTTCAAGATCCGGTATTTCCGCAGTTTTCTTCGATGCATCGTTATCACCTCCCTATTTCTTTTTTCTTTCACGGCATATGATCTCCTCTACCGTCTTTTCTCCATTCCACTCAAATCCAGTCTCCTCATATAGCTTTTTCGGTGAAACGAAGTAGCTTATTCTTCCTTTCCTAGAATCCATTTCAGATATTTGAGTTATCTGCTTTCCTTTTCTTGTTGCAAAACCAATTGGAAGATATCCGCTTATTAATCCGGCCCGGACCCAACAGGCATCTTTTCCGTAGACATAAGCAACAATTGGAATAGGGACTTTTCCAGTACATACCATTTTTTCACCCCCTCATTTGTCTGAAATAAATAATCCATAAATAATCCATTGTCTTATCAAGAAATCCTGTAATTGAAAATTCTTTCATATTATGGTAAAATATTTTCATAAATACCAAGAAAGAAGGTCATTACCGTGGATATGTCACCTGTCGAAAAAATAATCAATGCTTATGCTATTGCTAAAATTTGCAACCCCGACTTAACCTTGCAGGAAGTCGAAAAATTGTATTCCCAATATGTTTCTGAAGGATATGAGGAATACAATAAGCTTCACAGAAATGATAAAGGTGCTGAATGTGAAGCAATACCTAAACCATTTTAGTAATAAAGCAATACACTTAGCGACCTTATGGCTTCTGAAAGTGAGGAAAGAACCTGTATCTGCAAATCAATATTGGTTTCATCTCGTTTCTTCTCTCCTCTTTCAATTTTGCTGTAACTCTCCACAATATCCAAAGCAACATGTTGGACATAATCTTCAATGAATAACGGCTCGGCATTTTGTGTTACTTTCATTCCGATTTTGTCACGTTTGTTTTCAAACGTTACTCTAACCCTCTCATGCTTTTTTGCTTCTAATTCTTCAATGTCATTTTTATTTCCCATATCTATACCCTCTCCTTGTCTTTATCTGCTTTGCCTGTGCTTCAAAATACCATTTTGGAATCCACATCCTCACACCACCTCCTTAGTTACTCCTACGCAGCCCTTCAACAAATAATCCATACTTGTTCCGAACAGCAATGCCATTTGTTTTAATTTTTTGCTTGGTACATCTCTCTCTTCATTTATCCAGTTATAATAAGTTTTCAACGAGATACCGAGCTTTTCAGCCAGTTCTTCCTTAGTAAGTTGATTTCTTACTCTCTCAGCTTCGACATTTACCAGCATATGATACTCTCCTTCCACTTTTTCGTATCTGTTTTAGATACTCTTTCCATATTTATACACCTGTTTTAGATACTTGTCAACAGAATTTTTGAACAACTGTATCTTTTTCAGGTACATTTTTATTGACATTTTGAAATATGTTGCATATAATCGAATTACGAGGAGGTGTACATATGAATTTTGGCGAACGACTTATCGAAGTAAGAAAAGAAAATGGATATACAAGAGAATCTCTTGCTCAATCTTTAAAAATTTCAAAATATACTCTTAGAAATTACGAGCTAGGCGCAACTGAACCAGGACATACTTTTTTAAAACAGATTTCCGATTTTTTTCATGTATCTATCGATTATTTATTAGGGCTAACAGACGAACCAGAAATATTAGAATCTTTTAATCTTAACAAATCGGAGCAAAACATTATAAAAAAATACCGTCTCTTAGACCCTCATGGCAAAGAAATGGTAGATTTCACTCTTGAAAAAGAATATGAACGGTCGAAGACTTTGGCAGAACAGGAAAACAATAATATTGTTGAAATGCCAGCCCATCTGGAAGTCAATGCCGCCAACCTTGACAAAAATAGTTCGCCAGAAGAGCGAACAGCTGGTGACTCAATTATGTTAGATGATTCAGAATGGGAGTGATTGTTTTGACTTATGATGAATTACTCATAGAATCCGAAACACAAAATTTAATTGTAAAAGAAAAAGATCTTCCCGGGTATAATGGGAGAATTTACAAAAACAGAATCGCCATTCGAAAGAATCTTAATAGAACAGAAAAGAAATGCGTACTTGCAGAAGAACTTGGACATCACTATACCAGTGTAGGTAATATTCTCAATATGGAAGATCTGTCCAATCGGAAGCAGGAACGACAGGCTCGTCTGTGGGGATATAACAAGCTGATCGGGCTGACTGGGATCGTCAATGCATTTAAGGCTGGTTGCCATTCTGCATATGAAACCGCCGAGTTTTTAGAAGTGACAGAAGAATATTTACAAGAATGTATAGACTGCTATCGTGATAAGTACGGTGTTTGTACCGAAATAGATAATTACATAATCTATTTTATCCCGAATCTGGCAGTCATGGAAAAGGTATAACCGCATAAGCGATTATATAAAAGGTTTGGGGTTTCTCACAATTACAAGAGAAAGAGAGGAATGGAAAATGAAAAAGAAAATTGTTGCAATGATGTTAGCCGTGTCTATGTCACTGACCTTTGCGGCATGTGGAAAGTCTGAGAAAAATAACTCGAACACAGAACAGGTAGAAAAGAATGAAACAAAAGAAAATGCTAAAGGTGTAACAGGAGTTGAAGTACAGAAAGATAAATCTGAAAAATATGGAGTAATAAATGATTTTGATTACGATATTTCAGGTGATGCTGTTGTTTTACATGGATATGATGGGAAATGTAAAGTCCTTGAAATAAAGCCGTCATATGAAATTGACGGGAAAACATATAATACTGATTTATCCGATTTCCAAGTAGGAATTGGAAACAAGTATGTGGAATCTATAATATTTTGCGATGGAATTACTCAAATATATGAATCCGTTTTTAACTCATCCCATGTAAAATCTGTGTATTTCCCGAAAACGATGAGCAATGTTTCTGATAATTCGTTATCGTACTTACACCCAAAAGATGGAGAAAAAATCAAGATTTATTATGAGGGAACACAAGAAGAATGGGGAAAAATATTTACGGAATACAAAAGAACAAAGATAGAGGATTCTGAGTTTGGAGAAGAAATGGGAACTGCCATAGCGGATAAGGTAAATGAAATGATCGGAAGTAAATACGATAGCTCTTTATTTGAATACTTCTTTTCTTCTACTTCTGACAGCCTAAAAAAATAATGAATTGAGGTGGTACATATGAAGTGTCCAAAATGCAAAAGCAGTAATGTAGAGTCCGTAATTTTGCATGAGAACGGCGGGATATTCACACGACACTTGTGTCATAATTGCGGGCATAGCTGGTTGACTGGAACAGGCGACTCATTAAGACCGATAAAGAAATTTCTCAAATTTATTTTTTATTTTGTACTTATATGGATAATACTAATGATTTTTTTAATGAAAGGGTGCTATGACGATCAAAAAGAGCGTGGAATTGTTTCTTATGGATATAGTCAAGAAATGCATATATAAATAAAAACCGCCCCGGCGCGCCAACATGGACAAAATCTTGACAATATAATATATTTACCCAAAGGAGCTTAGAATGGTTACAAAAGAAAAGAGGTGATCTCCCCCAATGCCGACCCTATTTAATAGGTACAACAATCAGCGTTGCCTTATTTTTGACGAATCCGGAAATCTTGGCAATTCAGGTCGCTATTTCGTCATTGCTTGTATAGATACTCACAACTATAAGGCTCTTCACAATATTATAAAGAAAAAGTTAGGAGTAGCAAAACAACTCTTCCAAGAATTGGCTTGTCTCCATTCGAATGAAATAAAGGCTAAAGATGCTTATCCTTGCGTAAAATATCACATACTTGAATGTATCGCAAATAAAGATTTGTCTATTTCATACATCGTTGCGGATTTAAAATATATAAAACCTGCTTTGTTGGAGGACAAAAATATTCTTTACAATTATCTTATGAAGCTACTGATTGACAATTTAGTATCTGAAAAAGATAATAACACTGTGTTAAACCTCATATGTGATAATCACACAACTAAAATTGCATCTGGAAATTCCTTTGAAGAATATATAAAACTTCATTTAATCTATGAAAAAGATTATGATATTAATCTGAATGTTGTATATATGGACTCTGATGATCGTAATGCTTATCCAATTCAAGCTGCCGATTATGTTGCAAATGCACTTTATGGATGGTATGAGTATGGGGATAAAATATATTATAATCAGTTTAAGTCCAAGGTTTATAATGCTTTAAAATTTCCTTACCGAAATTTCGGAAAATAAAAAGGGAGTAGAAAAAATTCTAAATTCAAGAAAAATATTGCCTTTTCCACACCTATATGGTATTATAACTGCACAGAAGTTATAAACTATAACTAGATGGGTGTGTAAGCCTATAATAGTGTGCGTTGTTTTTTAGCATAAGTTGCCTATGTGGTAACCACTATTGTAGCCGCACCCATTTTTTGTATATTAAAAAACCGCCCTAGTGCGCCAACACCAGGACGGATCACATATCCGAAGATATGCAAGTACTTTGATCGATAATATTGTATCATCTTCGGACCAGCCTTGCAATCCAGAACTCTTGTTCTGTTTTGGCTGTTATTTTTATACCCAAAATCTGAAAGGAGATGATTTTATGGCACTGATCCAATGTCCAGAATGTGAATTGCAGGTAAGCGATAAGGCGTTGTCATGTCCTCACTGTGGATATCCGCTAAAAGAAAAAGATCAGACAAAAGGTCGAGGAAAAGCAAAGCCAAAACGAAAAAGGCTTCCAAACGGATTCGGAAGTATCACTGAAATCAAAGGGAGAAATCTCAGAAATCCGTTTATGGCAAGAATATGCGTTGGAAAAAATCAATATGGTAGACCAGTGTTAAAGTTACTAAAACCAACTGCATACTTTCACACTTATAATGATGCATATACCGCTTTAGTGGAATATAATAAGAATCCATACGACCTTGATACCGATATGACAGTAAAAGAGTTATATGAAAAATGGACTGATGTATACCTAAAAAATTCATCAGAAGCATATACAAGGACGGTATCTGCTGCATGGTCTTACTGTTCATCTGTATATGATATGCGAGCGAAAGATTTACGGGCAAGACATATAAAGGGATGTATGGAAGAAGGATATCGAATTGAAACAAGAGGCAAGAAAAAAGGTGAAAAGATTTACGCAACAGCAGGAACTAAATCGAGAATCAAGTCTCTATTTAATGTAATGCTGGATTACGCTTTGGAATATGAAATCGTTGATCGGAACTATGCACGAACATTCGATGTGTCAAATGATATTGTGGAAGAAATACAGACGGCAAAACGGAATCACATACCATTTACAGATGAGGAAATGGTCTCTTTATGGGAAAGTGTTGATAAGATCAAATTTGTAGACTGGATCATCATTCAATGTTACATGGGATGGAGACCTCAAGAGCTTGCTACTCTCCGTTTGGATGAAGTAAATCTTGAAAAGTGGTATATGCAGGCAGGCATGAAAACAGACGCCGGAAAACAGCGGATCGTTCCTATCCATTCCAAAATACGAAACTTGGTAAAACAGAACTATGATTTCGCATTATCTATTGGAAGTGAATATCTTCTGAATGACAAGGGACAGACACACGCAGGAATCTGGAAACTAACATATGATAAATATGCCAATCGTTTTAAAAAGGTAGTTTCCACGCTGAAATTAAATCCTGAACATCGCCCTCACGATCCCAGAATAACATTCATTACTCGTGGCAAAAAAGCCTGCATGGATGAATACGCTTTAAAAGAAATGGCCGGACACTCAATACAGGATATTACTGAATCGGTCTATACCTTAAGGGATTTAGAGTGGCTACGGCAAGATATCGAAAAATTGCCATAGCCACTCCGGTATACAAGTCTAGATGTACAAATAGTGTACAAATAGTATACAAATGAACGAGTATTTCCCGTTTTTTACTACTTTCACCAGCTTCTAAAAATCCCGTAAATCCGGCGTTTATTAGAATTTACCAGCCTTAGCAGCTTCCTCAATGGCAACTGCTACCGCTACGGTCATTCCAACCATCGGGTTGTTTCCTGCTCCGATAAGTCCCATCATCTCTACATGGGCCGGTACAGAAGAAGATCCTGCAAACTGTGCGTCAGAGTGCATACGTCCTAATGTATCTGTCATACCGTAAGAAGCCGGTCCTGCTGCCATGTTGTCTGGGTGAAGTGTACGTCCTGTACCACCGCCGGACGCAACAGAGAAGTATTTCTTTCCTGCTTCTACACACTCTTTTTTGTATGTGCCTGCAACCGGATGCTGGAAACGTGTTGGGTTCGTGGAGTTTCCTGTGATAGATACGTCTACGCCCTCTTTCCACATAATCGCAACACCTTCACGTACATCATTTGCTCCGTAGCAGTTTACTTTGGAACGAAGTCCGTCAGAGTATGCGGTACGGGAAACTTCTTTGAGCTCTCCTGTATAATAATCGTACTCTGTCTGTACATAAGTAAATCCGTTGATTCTGGAAATGATCTTTGCAGCGTCTTTTCCAAGCCCGTTTAAAATAACACGGAGAGGTTTTTTCCGTACTTTATTTGCTTTCTCAGCGATACCGATGGCTCCTTCCGCTGCCGCAAAAGATTCGTGTCCCGCAAGGAACGCAAAACAGTCCGTCTCCTCTTCCAGAAGCATCTTTCCAAGATTACCATGTCCCAGACCTACTTTTCTCTGGTCAGCTACAGATCCCGGAATACAGAAAGCCTGAAGACCTTCTCCGATTGCTGCCGCTGCGTCTGCCGCTCTTGTACAGCCCTTTTTGATTGCGATACCGGCGCCTACGATGTAAGCCCAGCAAGCATTCTCAAAACAGATCGGCTGAATTCCTTTTACCTGATTATAAACGTCAAGTCCTGCATCTTTTGTAATTTTCTCCGCCTCTTCGATGGAAGCGATTCCATAACTGTTCAATACAGCGTTGATTTTATCAATTCGTCTCTCATATGATTCAAATAAAGCCATTTCTAAAGTCCTCCTCTCGCCTATTCCTGTCTTGGGTCGATGATCTTCACTGCATCATCCACACGGCCATACTGTCCCTGCGCCTTTTCCCATGCTTCGTTCGGTGTGTCACCTTTCTTGATGAAATCTGTGAATTTCCCAAGGCTTACAAACTTGTAACCGATGATCTCATTGTTTTCATCTAATGCGATTCCTGTCACATAGCCTTCTGCCATCTCCAGATAACGAGGACCTTTTGCAAGGGTTCCGTACATCGTACCAACCTGGGAACGAAGACCTTTCCCTAAGTCTTCCAGTCCTGCACCGATCGGAAGTCCATCTTCAGAAAATGCGCTCTGTGTACGTCCGTAAACGATCTGTAAGAAAAGCTCTCTCATAGCAGTATTGATTGCATCGCAGACAAGGTCTGTATTTAATGCTTCGAGGATCGTCTTTCCCGGTAAGATCTCGGAAGCCATGGCGGCAGAATGTGTCATACCGGAGCATCCGATTGTTTCAACCAGTGCTTCCTGGATAATTCCGTCTTTGACATTGAGTGTCAGCTTGCATGTACCCTGCTGAGGAGCACACCAGCCTACACCGTGTGTTAAACCGGAAATATCTTTAATTTCTTTTGCCTGTACCCATTTTGCTTCTTCTGGGATTGGAGCTGGTCCATGATTCGCACCCTGTGCTACTGGACACATCATTTCTACTTCGTGTGAATAAATCATCTCAAGGACTCCTTTCAACTATATGTAATCTCTCTTGGAGGCCGTCTTTTGTACAGCCTATATCCGTGTTAATTTTCTCACAAAAAGGAGGTTTCGTCAATCAGCTAGTTGCACAAAACATCTCTTTTTTTACCTATATAGATCCCACTATCTTACCTGTCCGCAGCGAGCAGACATTCCCGCAGAAGAATGAGTGCTCTTGCCACTGCGTACTCACGGTTCTTCTGACGATTCCCCGTAAAGCGGAACTTCTCTACTTTTGTCCGTCCCTTGACCATGCATCCAATATAAACAAGTCCCACCGGCTTTTCCGGCGTTCCACCTTCCGGACCGGCAATTCCTGTCACCGCGATGGAAGCATCCGCCCCGGATAACCGGCAAGCTCCTTCTGCCATAGCCCGTGCTGTCTCTTCACTCACTGCCCCATACTGCTTTAAAATCTCATGTGGCACATGAAGAATCCGTTCCTTTGCCTCGTTAGAATAGGTAATGTGGGCTTCATTAAGAACACTGGACGCACCCGGCACATTTACAAGCCTGCCGCAGAGCAGTCCTCCGGTACAGGATTCCGCCGTCGTAACTGTCATCTTTCTTTCCTCCAGCATCTGGATGACAGCTTCCTCCAATGTCACTTCCTCTTTCGTCGTATAAATGTGATCGCCAAAACGTTTTTTCAGTTCCTCCAGCATGGGAGCCATCAGACACCTCGCCGACTCCTCGTCCTTTGCCTTGGCTGTCACCCGAAAATGTACTTCTCCGGTTTTTGCGTAAGGGGCAAGGGTCGGATTCGTCTGGGCGTCCATCAGGTCCGCCACCATTGTTTCTGCCCTGCTCTCTCCGATGGCGCATACTTTTACCATACTGGAGTAAATCCCTTCCGGTTGAAGGTCAGACAGATACGGAGCAATCTGAGTTTCAAACATGGGAATACACTCATTTGGGGGGCCGGGAATCAAAATTGCCCTCTTTCCTTCGTAGCCGCTGCCTTCGTCCCCAATAACAATCAGCCCTGGCGCCGTTCCATTCTGATTCTCTACAATGATCGCTCCTTCCGGGATAAGCACCTGTTTCCAGTTATTCTCTGTGATCTTCTCCCCGTTATGAATCTTTTGGAAGAATTCCATGATCCGCTCTTTTGTGTGGGCATCCTCACAGAGCGCTTTTTTGAATACCTTTGCCGTCACTTCTTTTGTCAGATCATCCTTTGTTGGCCCAAGTCCTCCTGTGAGAATTACAACGTCGGACCGCTCCAACGCGCGGCGTATCGTATCTTCCATACGCGCTTCGTTGTCCCCTACCACACTTTGGTGATATAAAGACAAACCTAGCAGAGCACACTTCTCTGCTAGGTAAGCTGCATTGGTATTTACGATATTGCCGAGTAGAATTTCAGTACCGACGGAAATCAACTCTGCAACCATCTTACATACCTCCTTTTGTCAACACTTCTTTGTTCTTTGCAATATAATCAATCAGGGATACTACAGTCAGGATCAGAGCCAGGTAGATCAGCACTGTCTCAATCATTACCGCGGTATGTCCCGGAAGATCCAGAATCAAAAAGATAATCATAAACATCTGTGAAACCGTTTTAAACTTGCCCCAATAGCTTGCGGCAATGACAATCCCGCTGTCTGACGCCACCAGCCGGAATCCGCTGATGATGAATTCACGGCTGATAATGACAATGACGATCCAGGCCGGAAGTTTGTCCATCGGAATCAGGCAGATCATAGCCGCTCCCACAAGAAGCTTGTCCGCAAGCGGATCCATAAACTTTCCGAAATTTGTTACCAGATTGTATTTTCTTGCGATCTTTCCATCCAGCATATCCGTAAGACTTGCCACACAGAAAATCACAAGAGCGATATAATTGCTGTACTGTCCGCCCAGATCCGTCAGCATAAAGACAACGAAAAACGGAATCATAATCACACGCAGTACCGTAAGTTTGTTTGGCAGATTCATTTACATCAACTCTCCTATCAAATCATATTCGCACGCGCCTGTCACCCGGACTTTAGCAAAGTCACCTGACAACAGTTCCGTGTCCGTATTTACGAAAATCAGCCCGTCTACATTCGGCGCGTCTTTGTATGTCCGGCCTACATAGGCATTTTCGTCCGCAACCTTTCCCTCGATCATCACAAGCACTTCCCGGCCAATCATCTGCTCTGCCTGGTCAAATGCAATTTCCTGCTGAAGCTCCATCAGCTCTGCCCTGCGGGCTTCCTTAACGCTTTCTTCTACCTGATCCGGCATCTGTGCCGCCGGGGTGCCGTCCTCTGCTGAGTAAGTGAACACACCAAGCCGATCAAACGCCATCTCATCTACAAAATCCATCAGCTCTTCATGCTGCTCCTTTGACTCCCCCGGAAATCCGGTGATCAGCGTTGTGCGAAGCGTGATGTCCGGGATTTCTTCCCGGATCCTGGAAATGATATGAATAAGCTCCTCCTTTGATGTACGGCGCCCCATCCTTTTCAGGACGTCGTCGCTGGCGTGTTGAATCGGAAGATCCAGGTAATGACAGATCTTCGGCTCCTCTTTGATCGTCTGGATCAGTTCTTCCGTAATCTCCTCCGGATAGCAGTACAAAATGCGGATCCAGCGGATACCGCTGATTTTGCAGAGCCGGCGCAAAAGCTCCGGAAGTTTTTTCTCTCCATAGAGATCCTTCCCATAAAGCGTCGTCTCCTGTGCTACCAGGATGATCTCCTTCACTCCGTCATCCGCAAGCTGCTTTACCTCCCGGAGCAGATGCTCCATCGGAACACTCCGGAAATTCCCCCGAAGCTTTGGAATAATGCAGTAAGTACAATGCTTATCGCATCCTTCCGCAATCTTGAGATACGCATAATGCCCTCCTGTCGTCACCATGCGATGAGTATTCACAAGAGGAAGTGTATCCAGCGGCTCCATTTTTAAATAGGATTGCCCTGCCAACGCCCCGTCTACCGCGTCCAGGATATGCCCGTAAGAAGCAGTTCCAAGGACAGCGTCCACTTCCGGGATTTCCTTTGTGATTTCCTCCCGGTAGCGTTCAGCCATACACCCCGTAACGATCAGCGCTTTCAGGCTGCCGGACTTCTTATACTCTGCCATCTGAAGGATCGTTTCAATGCTCTCCTCCATGGCATCATGGATAAAACAACAAGTATTCACAATAATGACATCCGCATCCTCCTCGGTGTCCACAATCTGATATCCTCTGGAGGCAAGAAGTCCCAGCATGGTCTCAGAGTCGGCAAGATTTTTGTCACACCCCAGTGAGATAAATAAGATCTTCATGTATTCTCTCCTAACATTTCATAAGGCAGATACTTGTTTCAAAAGCACCTGCCTTGTTGTCTCTTATTCTTCGGTATCTTCTCCGATTACCTTTAACTTTCCACTGTTCATTTCATCGATCGCAACGGACAACGGCTTTTCCCCGTCTTTTGTCGGTACGAGTGGATCCGCATGGTCGATCAGCTGTCTTGCTCTCTTTGCGGTGGCAAGTACGATGGAATACCGGCTGTTTACAATTTTGGTATCTCCCTCTTCTACGTCCTGATTCACCACTTTCATTAAATCTGTATAAGATGGATGCAGCATAACATCATTCTCCTTTCTTCTACTTTTACAATTCATTTAATTCTTTTCTGATTTTCGAGATGAACTCCCCGTTCCTTGCGACTTTTTTCTTTTCATTCTGGATCACCAAATGAAGCTCGTCTACACAGCTCTCCAGATCGTCGTTCACAATGAGACAGTCATAATCGTCAATTCCTTCTGCCTCCTCTTTCGCACGGGCAAGCCTCTGTTCAATCACTTCCATGGACTCTGTCCCCCGTCCGATCAGACGTCTGCGAAGCTCTTTGGCACTTGGAGGGGTAATAAAGACTAAGAGCGTATCCGGAAATTTCTCCTTCACCTTCAGCGCCCCTTGGATTTCAATCTCCAGTATCACGTCTTTTCCATTCTCCAACTGCTCCTCCACATAAGAGCGCGGTGTCCCATAATAATGATTAACATATCTAGCATACTCTATTAATTCGTCTTGTGCAATCATTTTTTCAAATTCTTCTGTCGCTTTGAAAAAATATTCTCTTCCGTCCACCTCGCCTTCCCGCGGATTTCTCGTGGTGGCGGAAATAGATAAGGCGTAATCATCGTATTTCTCCATCAGGCGTTTCATTGCCGTCCCTTTACCTGCTCCGGAAAATCCGGACAAAACTGTCAGTATCCCCTTTGGCATCGTTTTCATTTCCCTTTCCTGCTACTCAATATTCTGAATCTGTTCCCGTACTTTCTCGATCTCCGTCTTTAAATCTATCCCGTAATTGGACACCGTCAGGTCATTTGCCTTGGATAAAATCGTATTTGCCTCCCGGTTCATCTCCTGGGCAATGAAATCCAGTTTCCGTCCGATTCCCTCTCCTGTCAGGAGTGTGGCCCTCATATGGTCGATATGGCTCTTTAAACGGACAAGCTCCTCATCTGTACAGATCTTGTCCGCAAAAATCACAACCTCTGCGGCGATACGGCTTTCCTCGATCTGAGTATCCGCTAGGAGCTCCCTTACTTTTTCCTCCAGATTCGCCCGATACTCGGAAAGAATCTGCGGGGAACGCTCCTCAATCTTCTCCACAAGGGCTTTCATGGCATCAAGCTTTCCGGTCAGATCGTCGCGAAGCTTCTCCCCTTCGGTTTCTCTTGCCTTTACAAACTGCACGCAAGCGCCGTCAAGCGCCTCTTTCAGTCCGTTCCACATCTCGTCTTCGTCCACATCCTGTTCTTCCATCGTAAAGACCTCCGGATAACGGGAAAGCGAAGAAATCCGGACATCATTTTCCAAATTGAATTTCTCCTCCATCTGGCGAAAATAATCCAGATATTCCGCTGCCAGCGCCTCATTGTACTTTAAGGACATCTGCCCCTGGGAGAGATCCTCGTAGGATATAAAGATATCTACCTTTCCTCTCTGAACGTACCTCTTCAAATATGTCCGAATTGCGGTTTCAAAAAAATAGAGCTTTTTCGGCATACGGATATTGGCATCCAGATAGCGGTGGTTGACCCCCTTTATTTCGACCGTAAATTTCTTCTCCCCTCTTTGAATCTCGCACCGGCCAAAGCCCGTCATACTTCTAATCATGGTATCTTCCTCTATATGTTTATTTTGCTGGTTTTCATTATAATTCATTTAATTTTTATCGTCAACTATGTTATACTGTAAAATAAAATGAAAAAACAACGATTCTGCCATGCGGATCAGATTCGCATGACAACTGAATGGTTGGCAAAAAAGGAGAATACCTATGGCATTAGATGGAATTACCATTGCAAATATTGTAACTGAACTGCGCTCCTCTCTCCTTGGAGGGCGGATCGCGAAGATCGCGCAGCCGGAGGCAGATGAGCTCCTCCTCACCATCAAGACGTCCGGAGGTCAAAAAAGACTCTACGCATCCGCCAGTGCTTCCCTTCCCCTTGTCTATCTGACCGGAGAGAATAAACCGAGCCCTTTTACTGCTCCAAACTTTTGTATGCTGCTTCGCAAGCATATTGCAAATGGACGAATTATTTCTATTATACAACCGTCACTGGAGCGGATCATTGTCCTGGAGATCGAGCATTTGGATGAGCTTGGAGATCTCTGCCGTAAGAAGCTGATTCTGGAAATCATGGGAAAACACAGCAACATCATCTTCTGTGATGCGAACAACCGGATCCTTGACAGTATCAAACATGTTCCGGCACAGATGAGTTCCGTGCGCGAGGTTCTCCCGGGACGGACGTATTTCATTCCGGACACAATGCATAAAGCCGACCCACTGACTGTCAGTGAAGATGATTTTGCGGCACTGTTAACAGAAAAACCGACCGCACTTTCAAAGGCTCTCTATACGAGTATGACCGGAATCAGCCCGGTAGCAGCGCAAGAGATCTGCTATCTGGCAGGTCTCGATTCTGATTTGCCGCCATCTGAGCTATCTAAAGACCTGATGACCCACCTGTACCGACAGTTCACGCTGTTCCTCGATCAGGTGCGCCAGGAAGATTTTCATCCTGCAATATATAATCGGAACAATGAGCCTTATGAATTTTCTTCCGTCCCTCTCACTCATCTGACCGGGTGTTCCCATCAAGACTACAGAACGATTTCGGAAGTGCTCTCCTCCTACTATGCGGTGAAAAACCGGATCACCCGGATTCGCCAGAAGTCTGCGGATCTTCGGCACATTGTTCAGACCGCATTGGAGAGGAACCGAAAAAAATATGATCTCCAGGCCCGCCAGCTTCAGGATACACAAAAGCGTGAGACCTACAAGGTCTACGGTGAACTTCTCCAGACCTACGGCTATCAGGCAGATCCGGAATCCAAAGAATTAGAGGCACTCAATTATTATACGAATGAGATGATCCGGATCCCTCTGGATCCTACAAAAACACCTCTGGAAAACTCCAAGCGGTATTTCGAAAAATATAATAAGCTGAAACGGACATACGAAGCTCTTTCCCGTCTCATAGTGGAAACGAAGGATGAAATCATCTATCTCGAGTCCATCAGCAACGCCCTGGATATCACCCGTACCGAAGACGATCTGGCAGAGGTAAAAGAAGAACTGACTCAGAGTGGCTACGTTCGCCGGAAGTTCACGAAGAAAAAGGAAACATTTAAAAGCCTCCCTCTTCATTATCGTTCCAGCGACGGTTACGATATCTATGTAGGGAAAAACAATTTCCAAAACGAGGAGCTGACCTTTTCTTTTGCGTCTGGGAACGACTGGTGGTTCCACGCAAAAAAAGTGCCCGGATCCCATGTAATTGTCAAATCCAACGGGGAAGAGCTTCCGGACCGGGTCTTTGAAGAAGCCGGAAAGCTTGCTGCTTTTTATTCCAAAAATAATGGAAGTCCAAAGGTAGAGGTGGACTATGTGGAGAAAAAGCACGTCAAAAAAGTGAAAGGCCAGAAGCCGGGATTTGTCATTTACCATACAAACTACTCCCTGATTGCTGACACCGATATCAGCATGTTGCAGGAAATATCGGAATCCTGACCGGAAACGTTCAAAAAGGAGTCAAGACCACCGGCTTAGCCGGTGGCTTGATTTGACCCTATAAGGGTCTT
>OAUH01000395.1_pt1 | contig 28489 bp, 38 predicted proteins | sample 1495121 | NCBI WGS metagenome assembly OAUH01 (sample SAMEA2580006, study PRJEB22360) | human gut metagenome | reverse complement strand
ACAAAGACATTTGTGGCGGCACTTAATGAACTAAATAGTAAGACATTTGAAGCTTCAAATGTTGTGACAGACATCTTACAACTTGACGAAATGGAGAAAACCAAGATTTCGTATGTAAACGGCGCTCTGATAAACCAAAAATCCGTTTATGGATTCGCACTTACTATTGACTATGGCTCAGTAATGTCGCAGTTAGTTTTTGGATCATTCAGTGGGGCGTCTGGCATTGCGGTAAGAGGAAAATCTGGATCGCCTTTGCAATGGAAAGATTGGAAGTTTTTATAACATAGAAAACTTAAAGTTAATTCTGTCAAATTCTTTCCATTCCCTGCCTTCTATTTGTACGACTACACAATTTTTTCGGTTTTAATTCGGTATAATAGTGGATCTTGGTCAGCATAAATACGCCCGGTCAGAATTACATCTCCTGCCCCAATCATACAAAGAATATCCATTTGGCTTCCGGCACCTACATATACAATACCTTTTCCGGTAATTGTATAAGTAGCGTTAGTTATTTCTTGCATTGCAGTCGCTGACAAATAGAGCGGATAACTAATTCCAACTTTCAATTTGGTTCCAAGGTTAAGAAAATCCTGTTTGGACGTTGCATATACGCTTGTCTTACTATTTAGTTCATTAAGTGCCGCCACAAATGTCTTTGTCCCCTGGTCTAGGGTAAAGGTTTTGGAAGTCAATTTGTTCAAAATTGCCGTTGCCAGCTTGTCGTAATCAATCAGATACTCCTCCGACGCTCCTGACAGAAGTACTTTGTCACCTGTTACCGGCTCCGTTTTTGTTGGTAATGCATTAATCATCTGATCTGCCACGTTTCATCTCTCCTTTACGTTTCTATCCATGTCGTCAGCCTATTGCCTTTTCTCGTTTTCAAATAGGCTCCTGACCTTGTTTTCAGATATCTTGTTTCGTAGGTAATAAATCGCCCAATGTAGGTAGACCCGAAGCCTACATCCGTTTTTTTTACCGTGATCCCATATCCGTAGCCGATATACTTCTCACCTGACTCGCTTTTCGCCCACCAGGTAAACCACCGGCTTGTAAACGTGCTTGTCACGTCTTTCCCCTCTTTATAGACTTTCGCTGTCAACGTCACGGTGTTATTCCCATTGTCGTTGTACTGGACGTTAAAGAGTAGCGTGTTGTCCGTTACTCCTATGATATCTGTCTGCATACTGGATATATCCGCCTGTATCCCTTTCATGCCCGTCTGGATGTTTGTCACGTCCGTCCGGATCGTCTGCATCCCTTTCCGGACTTCGTCGATATCCTCCGCCAGCCCTTCTGCATCTGTCAGCACAATCACACTCTGGCTGTCCAGTTCATTCAGCCCGCCCGACGAGTACAGGGTACAGCGGATCGCCTTGACATTCCCACTAGACGGCGTGTAATTCTTCCAGAGCTCATCAGCCGCAGACATATACTTCTGTGCATAGTCCGTCCCGTCGGTGCTCTCCTCGATCTTGTAACGGCCTATGTAGTCCGTCAGCAGAACTCCATCGTTATACTGTGCATAAAAAGTCACCTGGGACGGCATCATCGTGCCATCCTGCTGTTTCCGGATCACTAGCGTGCTGCACCGCAGATTGTAGGACACACCGATCTTGCCGTCTGGAGCCTTGCTGATCGAGAAGCGCTTCTTGATGTGTGCGCCGCCGGTACGGACAACCAGGTACTTTCCATCTCGGGTTGTCAGTTTGTTGCCGGATTGGTCTGTCAGGTACATATCTCCTGTCCCGTAAAGGGCGTCAATATCCACCCATCCGTCATCGGTTGTCATGCCTGTTACCTGATACGTCCTTGTCTGGGCGTTCCAGGTTCCGGTCACGCCATTGGACTTCGTGACCTCATACGTTGCTTTTGCCGATACATCCGCATCCCCGGAGTAGACGGTGATTTTTGTGCTACAGTCCGAATAGTCCCCGCCGGATCCGTCCGTATTCGTATGTACCACATGCGCTTCGTTGCTGAGTACGGCGCTGATCGCATCCAGCGTATCAATCCCTTTGACCGCTTCCAGGGCTTTCTGTGCAGCGTCCTGGGCTGCATCCGCCGCTGACCCTGCCATCGTGATCTCACTTGACATCTGAGAATAAACCTGGCTCAGATTCTGGTTCTTTTCATCAAACCAGATCCGGCTGCTCTTTAAAACCTCCGTGGATCCGTTCATTTCCTCAAAAAGGCTGACGATATCCAGCTTGCTTCCTGCGATGGCCGCATCGTCCGCTACCATATCATTAACAATCATCCCGTCGGCAATCGCCCCAGGATGGATCCCCTCATCGTCGATCAGGGTTCCGGTGCCCTCCGCATTAAACAGAGCAAAGGTAAAGTCACCATTTGCGTCCAGACCTGCCTGCATCCGGACTGTGCCGTTTTTGTCTTTCCACTGCTGTGTGGCGCCGACAATGGAGATCCCGCCATCATCCGACTGGATCCGGAACTTATTTGTGCTGATCGTTCCGGCCAGAAGGTCGTTGACTGTCACCGCCTGCATGACGGCGTTGCGGATCAGAGCGCTGTCAATCACGGCGTTGGCCGATGTAAGGTGGATGTTTTGGAGGTCGCCGATCCCAGCATTTCCAGAGAGCAAGGACTTGATATTGGCGCTGTCGGTTTCTAAGACATTAATGACTGCATGGATTGCTTCCAAATTCCCCGCTGTTAAATCTTCAAATTCACCATATTCAACTTCCAAATTTTGAATGTGGGCATTAACAGCTTCCAAATTTTGAATGGTTGCATATGTAATTTTTGCCGTATCAACATCGAGTTTGTTTATCAGCGCATGATCGATCAAAACAAGCTGTGCATAGTATCGATCCATTTCGTTTGTTTTAGGACCTATAAACCCATTTACCTGCTCAGATTCCGACTTTCCAGACGCTTCCACTTCCGTTGTAAGACCACCATCAAATTCTACAGTTAAAGACATAACTGGCACTTTATAGGATGTTCCGTTTTTGTCTTTTACTGTTAGAATATCCCATGGATCAATACACGGGTCTCCCAGAAACCGAATTGATCCCGGCATATATGCAAAATCTCCAATAACGTCCCATACGGAATTTAAAATAGCTTGTGTCATAAATGGATTAGAGAAGCTGATTTCTCTTGTGCCACTCCCTGCACTTACTGAAATATCATTTCCTTCTTCATCTTGTCCAATATAGCACGTGATTTTCTCTACAATGTATGGAATATCACTATGTGTAAAACCATCCCAATACCGATTCGTATTGATTTCATAATTAGAATCTATATATGTTCTGATTTCAATTTCTCCGGTTCTATTGCATATTGCAAAGCCACCGTACATCTGAGCAATATAGGAAAGTACCTCTCTACACGTATAGCCAACTGGCTTGTCTATACTTAAAGAATCTAACCCTTCCGTTACAACCGGAACTCCAGTTAGATTTTCAATTCCTGATAAAACCGCCGTTGTGGTAGTCTTGTCCGGAAGACTTAGAAAACATGGAACCTCCATTTTCATCATGCGATCATATGCAATAATTGAAATGACATCCTCTTGTTTGTCCGGCTTCTTAGTTGTAAAATACCCCATTGGCACATATTCAACCAATCCGTTAACTTCCAAGCCAAACTGAAGTAATAGTTCTTTACTTTCAAATTGAACATCCATGCTCTCAAGAGTCATCTCAATATATTGAGAAACGGCAGATCCAACCGTGAAATCATCTCCACGATTAGAACCGCCGTTTACCTTTATACTCTTTATTCCAGACGTTATTATTGTATCATCAATAGAAATAAGAGCCTTAAATGTTCTGGAGTCTTCTTTAATCAACTGAGAAAAGGCATCTGAAACTTGATACATTTCCTATCACTCCATCCGTTTTTTACATAGCAATCATAAATTGCAAAATTTCCAAATCTTCTGGTGTAAGGGCGTCAAATTTACCATCGTCACACCGTTCTATGTCTTCCAATGTTACGGTATGGATCTGAAACTCTATTTCAATTTCCAGAAGCTCGTTCATCTCCTCAGCATAGGCTTTCCGGTCTTTCAGCACATACTCATTTCCATTTGTCTGATTCTGTCCGTTTTCATCTTTCGCACAGTACTTTTCCAGAATCTCAGCACGTGCCTCTTCATATGCCTGTGCCGCTGATTCCATAGCTTTCATATTTTTGTTGATTGCAAAGCCAACCTTGATCGGGAGCTGCTTCCTTTTGATTTTGGCAATTCCATTAAAAACTGCCACCATCTGTTTATTCTTGATCTTCATTACTCTGCTTCCTCCTTCTTTTGATTGTCATCTGTATCTTCTGATCCTCCTGCCTCCTGGGTCTGCTGGTCTTCCAGATCAAATAGCAAGTTATCAAAGTCAACCATATCTTTGCGGCATTCCGCCTTATTTGCCTCGTACAGATCCAAATCCTGAATGGTCTTACTGCTGTTGCTCCGGCCAGACTCAGGGATTTGGGCAGACATATAAACTGCGATTCGATCTCCACTTTCTTCATTATGGATTATTGATTGATAAGATAATGATATACTTTTTGTTCCTTTTAACATCGTTTTTTCCTCTCAATTCTGTTTATTTTTCAATCAAATCTACTTTTACACCGTTATATGTAAGCATTCCATTTACATAACTGTATACAGGATATGTCGGAGTACCTGCATAAAACCTTTTGGTGATCCGACTGTTACTTCCTGGATCCAGGAAAGTCACATAAAAAAAGGCGGGGGAAATAGCAGCATCAATAATTGCCACATCCTCCCGACTTAAAGGCGGCCACTCACACTGTAATTTATATTTGATCCCTACTAGATCTCCTATTAAATTACCGTCAGCCGCCCTCCCTGTATTCGCAGACCAGACTTTTTCTTTTGTAATCGTTAATCCTTCTTTTTTCAAGGTTGGCATCGTAACACTGCCAATCACAAGAGGCTGACTCACGATACCACCTCCTAATACACAAATCCAAAGTTTGGATCCGATCCTTTCATCTCATTATATTTTTTTACGATTTTTGTGACCAGCTTACCGCCATCAATCTCAAGAGTTATATGAACATCCCCATTTTTCCCTCCGACTGATTGAGACATGGCCGCTAAAACCGCATTGTAGATTGCAGGTCCCACACCTTCTGCAATACCAGAAATAATCTGATTATTATTTGCAACCACATTTCGGTTCCCCATTCTTCCTACAAGTTCTGGCCCGCGTTCATTGGCTATAAACAATTCCCCCATATTTGGGAAACCACCCTGAGCATACCACTTGACTTTGAACCGAGGGATTGATATTACCTTATCGCCAACACTTTGCTTGGAATAAGATGATATATTCATGTGTGGAGTAGGAATATGTACAGATTGCAATCCTCTTTTGAATGAATTTGCCGCATTTTTTCCAACCGTGTACATACTTGACATTGCGCTACTTACTTTTGATGGAAATGACCGAAATACAGACACGCATGAATTCATTTCACTTTTTGTTACGTTCACCATTGATTTCCAATTTGCTCGATAGGAACTGATAATAGAGTTCATAGAAGACGAAATACTATTTTTCATATTTCCCATTTTTTGTGAGACGCTTGTCTGCATCTGGCCTATCGCACTGGTCGATGTAGAACTGATAGAACGCCATTTTGACTCAAAAATGTTTCCAACTTGGTTCATCGTACTTGATACGATGCTCTTCACAGAGTTCATTTTTGACTTCACAGAGCTATCAATTCCGTTAATCGAAGAATCCACCTGTCTTTTGGAATTCGACCATGCCTTTGACGTATCGGATTCCGTTCCTGACCAAGTTTCTTTTACCTTGCGGCCGATTGATCCGAAAATATTTGATGCGCCACTCTTCATGCTTTCCCAGATATTTCCTGCGGTTTTCTTCGCACTCGACCACAAATTTGAAGTTGCTGACTTCGCTCCCTCCCAAGCCTTGGAAACGCTGTCCTTGATGTTCGTGAATTTTTCAGAAGCCCATGATTTCAGATTGTCCCATGTTTTAGAAAGTGAAGTGCTGATTTCAGACCATTTTTTCGATGTCCAGTCTTTCACCTGATTCCACTTTTCTCCGACCCAATCTTTCACTTTCGATGCTGCATCCTTGATCTCATCCCAATGAGTCACGATCAGAGCAACTCCACCAGCAATTCCAGCAATCAATAGACCTGTTGGGCTGAAAATCTTCGTTCCGATACTGGTTAATATCGGGCCAGCTTTTGCAACAACCGTAGACGCCGCTGAGGAAATTTTAGGGAAAATTGTACCAGAGATAAAATCAACTCCAGTCTTTATCGCAGGAGCCGCCGTGGTTGTAATAAAATCTCCAATACCCGTAAACGCCTTGCCTGCTAAATCTGCAACCTTAGAAGCCACCGAACCGATTTTAGAGAACAAACCACCTTCTCCTGTGATATGACCAATTCCCTCTGAGACTTTAGGAACTACTCCGGTCTTAATCAGATCACCGAATCCGCCAAACGTATTCGAGGCTTTTGTGATCCATCCGAGAATTTCTGCGGATAAGTCAACAAAGCCGAATACTCCTTTTAACAGTGTCAATCCAGCAACAAATGCAAGGAAAACTCTTCCTGTTCCTGTATCAAACAAACCTGAAATAACTCCGCTGAATGCTGTAAATATAATATCTCCAACTGTCAGTAAAATTCCGGCCCAGTCAATATTTCCAAGAAACTCTCCGATCGCCACACCTATTGCGTTCCAGTCTGTGTTTTGAACTACAATATTAATAGTGCCAAGCAAATTCATTACAAAGTTACTCAACGTAGTGGCAAGCGTAGCCCAATCCGTATTATGAATGAAATTGTTTATTCCGGTATATAAATTCTTTGCAATCGAATCCCAATCAACCGTAGAAGTAAAATTACGCAAAATGGTTGCCAATCCATTTAATCCAGTTGATAATGTCAAACCAATGGTTCCGAAATCAACTGTAGAAAAAACTCCATTTACAGCATTTGCAAATGAAATTCCAATTGTCTCGTAATCCAAATTCATTACTGTTCCATATAAAATGTCCCAGATAATCATAAATTTGTTTCCTACGAATTGACCAAGGTTGTCCCATTCTACCTCATAAAATATTCCATTTACACCTTCAGCAAACTTTGATCCGAGGTTTTTCCAATCTATACCGGTAATTAAAAGATTCAACGTATTAATAATTGAATTTATTCCTGCTCCTACCGTTCTTCCCATCAGATCCCAGTTGATATTATCAACAAGGCTGTTGAATGTAGTCGTGAAAGCATTGCAAAAATAAGTAATCTTTGGACCTACGTTCTTCCAATTGATTGCATCGTACAACTTCTGCAATCCTGTGTTGACTCCATCGGCTAAGATTTCTCCAAGCCCTTCCCAGTCTTCAGCAAGGAACGCTTCACGGAGTTTCTTGGCAAAGTCTGCTAATGGGCCATCAACCTTAACGGTTTCAAACATATCTGAAGGTGACAGATCTAATCCGCCACCACCTGAACCATTTCCACCTCCGGAACCTCCGGAGCCAGATCCTGCGTTAGGATCATTTAAAATATTCAACTGGTCAAATCCTAAGACTGTTCGTTGAAGCTTTTTTGCGGATTTGTTGGCATCATCTAAGCCTTTTCCTGCATCACTTCCGGAAGAACCGACATCAGCAAGTGAAGCGCCGTAATTTTGCACTACCTTCTTTGCGTGAACCACAAATCCTTTTCCGGTTAATGCGGCAAAAAAAGTGCCGATGGCATTCAGCGCACCGGCAATCATATTAATGAATGACTGTATATAAGGTGCCACTACATTCACAATCGGAGCAAATGCCGCCGCCCATGCATTTTTCAGGTACGTCAGGGCAGACACCATAGAAGAAATACTCTGATTATAAACATTGCTGTACTGTACAAGGTTATTAGAACCTTCCGCAATCGCCCGCTGGATAGCGCTGATCCCTTGGAATACAAAAGAAAAAAGGACAGATGATCCGATCATCCTGCCCCAACTCATTCCTTTATTTGTCTGCTGTTGCAATCCAAAGACAGCATTTCTCAAACGGCCAAGCTGAACTATTGGAGAAGCCAGTCCTCTCCCCAGTTTTCCAAGAGTTGATATAAAGCCAGAAACAGAATTAGAAGCTTTCTTGAATCCGCTTCTTACAGAAGATGTAAACTTCTTGACTTTGGAAGTAGCCGTTCCAAGTGCGTTCCCAATATTTTTTAATCTGGAAACATTTTTAGAACCACCAACATCCGCATTTGCTTCATCTCGCAATGCTTTATTGTACTGCTTCTGTTGAGCCACCAGAGTCTCAAGTTCCCTTGCCTTATCATCGTATTCCGGATCACCCTGTTTGAATCCTTGAGACGCAAGCTCTGAGAGTTCTTTTTTCACTCTCCGGATCTGCGCTTCGTAAGTGCCTATCTTATCGGTATCTATTGCCTTATCAAAATCATTCAGGGCATTTCTCGCCTTAGTTGCGCTTCCATCAAATTCATCCATCAAGTCGCCCCAGTTTTTAAACTGTTCCGCACCCTCTCCAAAAGTCATTCTCATGGCTTCCGGATCATAATTCATAGAAGATTGCGTAACCGGAACATCTTGTGGCGTATATTCCACACTTGACTTGTTTGTTGTTCCACGATGTATTGTGAACTCCGGAACTTTTCCTTTTAAATTGTCAATCGCTTCACGGAATATCTCTGCTTGATTAGTCGCTTTCTGGATATCGTAGACAAGGCTCTCAAATGCTTTTCCAAGTACTTTAGGCTGTTCAACGGATAACTTTTTCTCCAGACTATCATTGAACCTCGCTGCTGCACTCTCTGACTTTCTCAGCCCGCTTTCTAGTTCAGAAAGCCCCATTCCAGATACATCAATGTTCTTTCCAACATTGCTATATTTATCATACAGATCATCCAATGAAGTCTCTGTATATTTCAGATCAGCCCGCTTCACTCTTGGTTCATTTCTCTTTTTTCCACCATTTAAGGCTGAATCCAAGCTTGCTTTTGCATTGTCCAAACCAGAAAAATCGAACTTAAATGATTCCGAAAGAGATTTCATTTCAGAAAGAGATCCATTGAACGCATCACTTTCCGCTTTTGCTACTTTCAGTTCTGCATTCAAATCCTCAACGCTTCTTACGACAGCTTCATACGCTTCATCTTCGTTGACCTTCCGGAATGCCTGATCTCTCAAAGAAATAAATTCTCTTACAGCATCATTAATCGTATAGAACTGATCCTCTGTATTTGAAACATCAGGAAGAATATCAGGGAATCTTCCCTTTAATTCCTGATAAATACTATCAAGCTCAATCCCTTTTCCAGTGGAAATTTTGCTTTTGAGAATACCGGACCGATCCTTATAATCATCTCCAAGAGATTTTGCCGTTTCCGGGCTGATCTTGATATTCCCAATAGCACGAATTGTATCGTAAAGCTCTTTATAATCAGAACTTACGCTCTCTGCTACACTTCCGTTTTTCTTGATAACGTCACCAAGTTTGTCCATGTCGGAAATATAGCTTTTATTTTTTTCTCCGGAATACAGACCATTGGCAATACTGTTTGAAAGGTTTCTGACCTGTCTTTTTACCTCTGAACCGGCACGATCCAGGTTGAATCCCTTAATCAGTTCATCTGCCATTCTTTTGCCAAGCTGCTCAGCTTTTTTCTCACCCATGGAAGTCCCAAAGAACTTGTTCATGTCAAAGCCTTTGTTTGCAAGCAACATGACTTTAGCAAGGCTATCCGCAACACGATCTAACCTTTTTTCCATGCCAGACAATGCACGATTCGCTTTATTCGCTTCTGCTTCGACTACTATCTCAAGTCTATCAATTTCATCTGACACTTAATCCACCACCTTGCTTGCTTGATTTTTGTTAAAGGCTTTTGCCCACTCACCAAATCGTATGGACGCTACATCTGACTGCTCTACCGCTTCTTTCTGAGACGTACCAAAACGCTCTTCTGGGTACTTGCTCTTATTATCAATCGCCGCACCTATAGCACGAAGAACATAAAGTCCATTAAGCCACGCTGAATAATCCAACAAATCGGCCTGCTTCTGCATCTCATTTTCATGTTCTTTCGCATATATGTGCATGATTTTGGGAGTCAAATTCATAAACTCCGAATACGGAATCCCACATCGGATTGCCAAAGGCAGATAGACATCTCTGATTCCCTGTTTGAAACTTGTGATACGGATTATCTCTCCGCTTCCTCGGTCTCCAGTTCCTCTGTCTCCATCTCCGCATTTTCTTCGTTCATGCTGAGCATCTTTTTGAAAAAATCAGATTCATTCACCGCCTGACTAAATGCATTAATAATATCCTGAAGCTTTCCGCCTCCAAGAACATGCTGTTCAATCAAGTGTTCCGCCTTTTCCCGATTGCATCCAACAACAGCACATACGAACCCCATAGCACAGAGCATCATCTGTCCCTTCTGAAATGCTTCGATAATGGAAAATCCCTGTTCCTCCATAATCGTGAAGTGTTTAAAGGTCAGCTCTGGTACATCATAGACTTTGTGATTAAGTTTCAATTTCATATCGTTTTTCCTCCGTCAAATTATAAAAATAAAAGGGAGCAACATATATCACTCCCAACTTTCAATCTATGCGCTCGGAAACGCTGTTGCCGCAGCTTCCGGATTGATAATAGTGGACGGTGTAACCGTAATTGTCATTTCACGAACACCATTTACTTCACCCTCATTTACGAAGACGGAATGTTGACCTTTCCAGGAAAATACACCGTCTTTCCCGCCTTCTCCAAAATTCAGTTCATAAACCTGCTCTTTTCCAGCGCTTTCATTGATCTCTTCGTATTTCGTCTTATCAAAGTTTGCTGTAAACTGCATAGACTCTACCTGCTGAACACCTGGAACAAATGTCTGCATAGTGTCCTCAAGATCGGTTGTTTCGATTTGTTCCGGCTCTCCACCTAACTGTGGATATGTTTTAATTTTGCATAGTTGCTGAAGTGCTCCAGATGTAGCACCAGCCTTTAATACAGTATTAATTGTGCTTAATCCTGCTGACATTGTTAACCATCCTTTCTACCGGCTAACTCCTGCCGGTCAGCGACGATCCCTTTCGATCGCCGGTGCATAATAATAAGGAAGCTTTTATGCTTCCTTGGTTTCAAATTTCTCTATTTCATCCACCGATGACACGATCCTGCGGAATCTTGCAACCATGCGGTAGATATTTGTATCTGCTGCATTCTGAACCCTTTTCGGGCCATACTGCCTCACATATCCCATGATTCTCATGCCACCACAGGCTTTATTGATGATTGTCTTTGCTTCCGTGATATTTTTGTTGGAAAACGACTGAATCTCAATCATGGAGACCACCGCATTTTCAGCATTCTCCAAATCAACCGCCGTGTCCGGGTTGTCAATCTGCTCCACGCTGACTGCCGGGAATGAAGCAGGGCTTTTTGCACTATCATTCTGTACTGTCTGGCAAACATCCGAAATATAGGTCTTTACATTGGTAAGCACCCTGTTCTCAACATTAATCACTTCCAAACACCTCCCGTGCAATATTCATTATTACGCTCATGTCCCGTAACTCCTGCCCTGTCTCATACATAAACGGACGAGACGGCATACCTTTTGTCCAGTGCCATTCTCCATCATTAAAGTACCACCACCCGGCTTCTCCGTGATTGTTGGTATCATACTTCCAATTCGCAAGCCCGGTATCTGGATGAGGATTTGACTTTCCGGCAACGCCCGTCCCAAACTCTACGAAAGCCGCCCAATCGCAATCCGTGTATATATAATAGGAAGCTCCATTGGAAACAATGTCTCCCGGCTCCAGATTCATGCTGTTCAGAAGCTCCCCAGTCATCACAGCGTCAAAGCTAAGTATCTTTAACTGGGCGATTGCCACACCCTCTTCTGCCATCCGATAAGCGAACTCTTCACACTTATCTGGCAGGCTTTTGCGATACTCCCGGACTTTCTTCGCAAGGTCACGGAAACCCTTTGCGGATAACTTTGTACTATATCTCGGCATAGCTACACTTCAATGCGGTCAATCCCGTATTCTACGGCACACATATGCTCAATTTTGCACCCACGGGCTTCATCCCATCCCGGAGCGAAATAGGCTACATCAGCAGTAGACAGCAGTTCCAGTGACTTTCCAAGAAACCACAGAGGTCTTGCGTCTGCCGGTGCATTCTGGAAAAATGAATCAATCACTTCAATCGGCTCTCCGACTATTGCTTCTGCTTTCCTGATTGCTCTATCTCTTTCTTTCAGAATATCTTCGTCTGACTTGCCTTTCATGGGCTGTGAAATAAATAATTTCTTCATGTTCTCTCCTTACTGGGCGTTCTTCGCCCTCGCTTTCAACGCAATCACCAATTCATTCAGACCATCCGCAGGCGGTGCCGACACTTCATAATCTGCCGATGCCGGGTCAGCCGTTCCATCATCCAGAAGAACCGGCTCCGTTTCATACCATACAAGCGATGTCTCGGTAATCGGCAAGTCCATATCCGTTGTAGAAATAGACCGTGTAAAGTCTATATCCGTTCCGAACACTGCTGCCTGCGCTGTACCTTTGCCCGGTGATAAATTTGCATAAAAAGAAACCGGCGGACTATACCCTGCCGTATAATCCCCGGTCTCGTCTCCATTTTCATCCACAATAGGAATCTTGTCTTGGTACAATGCGTACCAGAGCTGTCGTTGGTTTTTCTTCAAGTCTCTCATGTCATGCTCCTCCCACCACCGATATAATGAGCATCCTCTGCGGTTTTCACCACGCACAATCTTCTTTGCGGCTTCACCCTACCGCCGGGAGATATTGGATCACCGAACCTTTCTTTTCAGAATCCTGCCCATGCAAAAACTCCTTTCAGACAATCCTCTCTGTCTTTCCATGTCCTCGATGTTCCATTTGATGAATGGGCGCTCTGCCCTTCTGCTCCAATCTGGTTATAATCGTATAGAGCCAGTCCACGGATATTCGAGTAAAGTACACCAAGGTCTTTCTGAATGTCCTCCTCGGTGAAGTGCGACGGATAACTCCGCCGGTTCCTCACCTCCCGGACAGCATTTTTCACTTTCACAAGCATAGCCGACTTATCATTCTCTTTTGTTAGATTCAGTTCAGACACCAAATCCGCATATACTTCACCCTGAATATCCATGATCTATCACTCCTATGAATCTTTCGCTGTTACCGTGGCAATTCCGGCTTTCACAGCTCCGTATGATTCATCACACTCTACGATCAGAATCTTCTTGCCTGTTTCTGCTTTGATTTCATCTTCGCCGTTCCATGCACTGTACATCCGTACGTTTGCTCCGTATTCCGGCACAGTCACATTGTTTCCTACCTTATAGCGGTAAGAATTTCCTTCTGTAAGTTCCGGATCAACAGTAATTTCTGTTTTTCCCATTTCTGAAGCACTTGCACCACTTGTTACATCCAGTTCTCCGATTTCACCATCTGTGGCATCATCTACAGTTCCTGTTTCCAGAAGGTACACAGAATCCATTCTTTCATAAGACGGAAGAAGTGTTTCCGCAACAACCGTCATTGTCTGCATAGTGGAATCATATGTAGTAACAACTGCGACAGCCACACCAGACGGAAGAATTGTCACATCAACGTCTTTCGCTTCCATTTTCGCCAGTTCTTCCGGAGTCATACCAAACCATGTGCTTCCGAGATTTCCCTCCGGAACGAACGCTACAAATCCATCTGGAGCAAACGGATGAGTTACTCCCGCTTCATCCTTGTATTTTTTCTTGTATACAAGAATTTCTACGCCCGGATGCAGATTAGAAATCAGGTTCTTGACAAGCTGATTTGTCATATAAACATTCGCTGTCGGGTTCTGTGCAAGAATCGCCTGCTGTACCTGCTTACAGTTCATCAGCAGGTTAATTTCAGCCTGAGACATAACAAGGTACTTAATCGGCTCATTTGCATTCTCAATAATATTGGCAATATCATCGAGCGGTTTCGCCGTCTCTGTGTTTGCCCACAGTCTTGTTCCGCTCAGCGTCTTTCTATTGTTCTTCGCCCATTTCCCATCTACATCATAGTTGTACTGATACACAACGCCATCACTGGAAATGTAAATAGACGGTCCGCCAGTCTCTGGGAAGAGAAGCTGCATTCTCATTCTCTCAGGAACGACATTGGCGCCATCTGTAAGCGTCTTTACATCGTTGAAAATATTCGCAACAACGTCTTTCACGAATGGAGATGATACATCGGACAGCTTCGCCAGTTCGATTCTGTCATGTTCGGAAACAACCATTGCTTCACGGAAGAATGCCATTTCCTGTTTATTGATTCCGAATCCCTTTCTTGCACGAATAGTAGCTTTTGCGTCAAAGTTACTCGGTGCAAGAGAAACTGGAAGTCCGTTGTGTGTTTTAATCCATTTCAGATCAATTGATGATTTTCTTTTGTTTGGCCAGAATGCAAGACCTAAGTCTGCGATACTGTTGCTTTTATCATTTTTCGTATATACGGCAATCGCCGCAGAATCATATACTTCACTCAAATTAATCATTTTTATTTACCTCTCCTTACTCAAAGACGATCATTGGAAGTGCTGCTTTCGCCGCAGCATCAATCTCCGTCCCATAATGCTCTGTAATAACTGCGTCTCTGACATATGCCTTTTTCAAAATCGTCCCCTGTGGTCTTGTCTGCAATACATCATGAAGCAGAATACCAATGCAGTTCTTATCATTTTTAATGACTCCGTTTACTCCAATTGGTGCACCAGCTTTACACACTCCACTTGTAAATGCCGTAGAATCAAGCGTAATAGGAATCGCTTCAAATCCCGGTCGTTTCAGGATGTTCACTTCATCCGCCACTGTAATATTTTCGTTACCCATAGACTGAATAGCCATATTTTCTACCTCCTACTTGTAATTCCCGATAATTTCATCTGCACTCTGAGAATCGGTCTCCTTACCGTCTAACAGAGATTCCGCAAATTTCTCTGCATCCGTTTTCTCTTCACCTCCGGAACCGCTCTTTCCGCCAGGAGTGTGCGTTCCATCCATTAACTCTTCTTTTGTTTTCTGGATAGCGGATTCTTTCTGCTTTGTAATCAGATTCGCCAAGTTTGTTGCCATAGACTTCGTAGTATCCGCATCATCAGACACAATACCGCCAATCAGGTCTTTATAATCTTCTTCGGAAAGTCCGGCACCAACAAGAATCTTTTCTGCATCCAGCCGATTTGTCTTTTTCTCAAACTCAGCTTTTGCATCCTCTGCATCTTTAAGGGCTTTCTGAACCTTTTCTTCATCAGTCAGACCTGCTTCTTCCAACTTGTCATACTCTCCTGCCTTGCGAAGAAGTTCGTCATACTCTGCTTTCTTCGGTACTTTCTTTTTCCATGTTTCAATATCATTTCCATTGATGTTCAGAAGTGCCGTAATCTGCTCTTCCGTAGCATCCGGAAAGCTCTTTTTGATATCTTCTCTTGTCATTTCGATTTCTCCTTTTCTTTCAGAACATACACTTTTTTAACACGGTGCGCTCCGTATAGTTCCTGTCCTCTTACGCTCGAACTTGCAAAATAAAAAGACAGTTACACTCCAAACGTGACACCGCTTGAAGTCTTTCTGTCTTTCAGATAACTTGGTTTTCTTGGTTTCTTTTCTTTCGCTGGGTCATCCCGACTCCTCTGTGATTTCACAGTGTTTGTTTTATGAATCATCTCTAAACTCCCTTCAGCCAGCACCGGCAGCCAATATGTGGTCTGCGTGGCACATTGCCTATCTCGAATACTCTTCCATTCAAGTCAGCGCATTCAGCACACACCTTGTCATCCTGTGCCGTTACCCATTGGACTCGCTTCACGCCGGAATCTTGCAATTCCCTAAGAAAAATCGTCCTCTCCATATCTACTGCAAATTCTTCTACCTGCATATTCCAGTTTCGGACATTCTTTTTCTGCTGAACCAGAATTTCCGGGTCTGACAAATCTCCAATGGACAAAATTGTTTCAAAGTACCGAGATTGTTTACGTTCCATCTCTGATGAGAAAGCATACAGAAGTGTTCTGCTGTATGTCGCCAGCAGTTCATCCAGATCATACTTATCAGCTTCAAATCCGTTCTGTTCTGCCAGATATTCAATCAGACCAGAGTAGAACTTATCGCTCTGCCGCTTCAATTTCTTGAAAAGGCTTTCTGTTTCCGTCTTAACGCTCATCACATTAAGCTCATCGAATTTCAACACAGTCAGCCTGAAATTGTTGAACGCCGCCTGTGTTTGCTTCTTCACCTTTTCTATATTTTCGCCTATGTACTCATACATCCACTATTCCTCGCCGTCTCCGCCATCATACGACCACTTCTGAAAACTTGGGTTTTTTGAAGCGTCAACCTTTCCCATACCAGATTTTTCTCCGGCTTCTTCCGGGGAGAACCCGGCATTGAGGTACTTCACGAACAGTTCTGCTTGCTTTGTCTGCGTTTCTAGGTCATCCTCCGAAACCTTATACTTGGCATCCAGATACGGCTTAGATTCCAGATAAACTTTTTCCGGGTCGCTCCAGAGTCCAACGGTTCGTATTGCAATCTTCGGATGAATCCCTTTTTCAAGCAGATAAATCAATGCCTGCGATTTAACAAGCATATTGTCCGTATTATTCCGAGTAATCTTGACGTCAATATCGGAGATGGTCAGTTCCTCGGAAATCTGCTGCTTCGTCTTAAGAATGTTCAGCGCAATCCGAAGGAACTCTTTTTCTGCCTTGATAGTAACAGGTTCATCAATCTTTGCTCTCTGCTCGGCGAAATCCCAGCCATTTCTTAAGTACACTGCCTGTCCAGTATCACCGCCGGTATTCTGCTCTCTAGATGGCATCCCTTGAATGATGAGGAAATTCTTGTAGAGGTCGTCCTTTGAGGTCTGCGTCTGCTGCTGATCAAGCTGTGAAGATACCATGCCAACGTCCGCCGGGAATGAAGGATTCACTGTTTTTACTTTCAAAGCCCCAATCTTACACATCCTAAGGAACGTATCTTCATCAATCTCACAGTTTACAAACTTCACAAAAGCCTGTACAAACTGCTCTATCCCATCTACACGGTTTGACTGAATCTGATTAATAGCATCTGTCATTGTGATGGTGATTTCTATATCAGACAGCCTCCGCACATTGTTCGGATATTCCACAAGAAGGATTCGCCCATGCCCGTTCGGTGTATCGCTTACAATCTTCTCACCTTTTATCTCAAATACTTTTTTCGGTGTCGTACACAGCCAATACTCTTCGTCATTCTCATCCCAACACCGGGAAAACGAAGCAAGAGCTTTGTGTCCATGCCTTGAAGAATACACAATGAAGTTGTCCCGTGGGTCAGCACAGTCAATCCCCATTGCCGGTTCATTCTTTTCCAGTTCATCCCGGCGCTTGCTCCACACTTCCCGATAAGCTGTACCGCAAGTGCTCTGCCAGTCTCCAATTTGGATATCGTAGAATGATTTATCAAGCACCCTCATGTAATCATTCAGCTTGTCAATCTCGCCAGATAATCCTTGCTTATCCTTCGTGCTTACATACTGAATAGGTTCGCCGTAGGTCTGGGCGGTCATAAACCGCACAACTTCCAAAGCGTGATTTTCAACCACATCATTCTTGATTTCTGGGCGAACATCCTTTGTCCGATACAGAATCGGTTGATCTCCGGCAACATAGTGATACAGGTAATCAATCTCTCTACGGTTCTGGTTATGAATCGTCATCGCACTTCCCCTTACTGTAAGGACATTTGCCCGATTAACCTCTCTTACATTGCTGTATATCACCTTTCGCCCATAATGCCCGCGACAGACTTTGTGAAAGGCTTTTCTGTTCTCATGCCATAAACTTGCCACCTGCTCACCCACTTTCCGCATCAAAAAAGCCCCATGCGAAATTAATCGCACAAGGCTTCTTGTCTGATTTCTCATTATAATGATACCACACCTAAAATATAAATGTGATAAATCTTTTAAACCGTGTTTATGATCTGCGATACCCTCGCTTGCGTATATCCCACACTATCAGCAATCTCCCTTTGCGAAACCCCATCCAGATAAAACATACTGAAAATTTCTTTCTTTTCTCCATCCGGCATCTTAGAAATAAATGCTTCCACTTCAGCAACTTCCTTCAGGACAGCATCTCTTCGCACTACCTTATCTCTTAATCTTGCGCTTATCTCATCTGCCGCTTTTGGCTCTGCCATCTGTACGGTCATATGAGTCTCAATATACGGAAAATTCTTTGATGATCCAGAAACTTTTCCGTTTACGATTGGTACATCTTCCAAACGATTTTCAAGTTTCTCAATAGCTTTTTCAAGAAGGACAAGCTCTCTTTTATTCCGCTTGTACCTTGAAAAGATAGATCTATCCATGCTTACCACCCTACTCTCTTTTTGATTGCGCTCATAATCGCTTTCCCATCAATATCTGTATACATTGATATTTCGTCTTCAAAAAATCGCTCACAATCATTACGCATCTGTGATGCCCATATATCTTTTCTGTTACGTTTCAGCTTTTTCAGCGCAATTTCATAATCTGTAACAGCCTGTTTTACAACTGCCACTGCCAGTCGTTGATAACCACCAATATCATAAGATTCTTCTCTCATAAATGCCTCCTAAAACGGCCTCTCCATCGCTTCACACTGAGCATATAATTCACCTTCAAGTGCCATTGCAAGCTGTGTCAGCCCGTCTGCGGCATCGTCATGCTCATTCTGTCCGATCTGTACTGTCATGCACAGCTCGTCCATTGCTTCGCTGTATTCTTCATCCTGCAAATCTGGTTCAAGGAAAACGAAATGTTGCTGTATGTACCCGGAATAGGCAATAATCTTTGCCATTTTCTCCATGTTTCCCGGCGCCTTCTTATCAGTACAGCTACACTTATAGCCCATCTCCTGTAATTTTTCATCAACATACTTGCGGTACATATCTCCGCCATTGTTGCCCTCAAACTGAATCTGGCGAATCTTCTCTCCCATGATTTTCCCAACAACAAGCGGCAATGTAGCTTCTTTCTTCCCTTTGTTGAATATCCAGGATGGAATGTAAACATCCTTGTTCTCATATTCATAGCCGACCGGCATTGACAAGCTGTCACCGCCGCCCCATGCAACATCACATGCAGAAGCTACTCTATGATCGCCCTCCGGCAGTACACCATTGTAATACCGTAATGAACCTTCTGGGAATAACAGACCTTCTCTGACAAATGGGTTCTGCATAAATTTCGCTTCCCACTCGTTCTTATCAAGTTTCTTTTTCATGTCTTGATAATATTTTGTGGAGAAGCCCTTTACTGGATAATCAAAGTTAGATTCTCCCTGTTCATTCAGAGCTGGTATCTTTCGGAAACGATAGCGAGGGTCATTCTTAAACTCTTTCTCTACCCGACCAAGCGGGTCCATCACATTCCACCGGGTTCCGACCATCAGCTCTTTAGAACCATCGTTCTTACGGTCAACAAGAATATTGAGGTAATCTTGATAGCGTCCTTCAAGCCGACGTGGGCTTAATGACTCCTTGCGGTCCCGCACAAGGTCATCCACATACAGATAACCGTCACCGCTTATATCAACGGCCCCCGTCCATGTTCCGTCAATACCACGGCACGTCACGGTGGCGAAACTCTCTACATCGTCATAGAACAGTTCATTCTTTTCAGAAGATTTACTTACAAGGCGTACATCCGGGAAAATCTCATGGAATGTGTATTCCTCATTGTCTGTCAGTTTTATGATGTCGTTATAGAATCTGTCTGCCAGGATTCCACTGTGTCCGCTCATAGCGTTGTGACTAGACGGACGCTTTCCGCAGATCCATGCAAAGAAAAAGATACAGATTGTTGACTTTCCGACTCGTGGCGGCATGGACAATCCATAAAATTCAATCACGCCATCTTCCAAGTCCTGAAGATCATCCACAACTACTTTCAGTGTTTTCGCCCTGGGCTCATAGAATTTCTTCCTAAATGGTCTGTTCTTCTCCATGTACAGGAGAAAACTTTCAAACAGGAACGGCGCTTCCCAGTGAAGCACATTCCAGTACAGCTCATTCAGATTATCTGCCGGCGGCAGACACACAAGCGTATCTTTCACATACTTTGTCAGCTTCAAGCAGTACGGAAGTTCTGCATTGTCCTCTTCATATACAGCCCGTGCCATACCAAAAAGATCATTAAGTGTTTCGTATTCTGGATTTAGTTTTTGTATCGCATTGATAATTCTTGTGTTTCTGCCTGAAATCACTGAAATCTCTCCTTAAACAAAAAAGGAGCCGACAACCTGTAATAATATGATACCTCTACAAGTTAATCGGCTCTGGCTCGTTGGCTCTGGCTCTATAATTATTTAATACTATGTTTTCGCTCCTGTGCTATTACTTGGCACCCACAATACGGACAGTCAAAAGCGTCATAATGCTTAACCTCTTCTTTTCTGTTAATCGTGGACAGCCCTGTTACCTCTATATCTCTGACATTATAATGCGATTCTATGTTAGGTGGAAAGCCTCGTCCACATATTTTACACTTAACCATTAACTTTCCTTGTGCTTCCATAGCTTTGAACACTCCCATCTTTAATCATCGGATAATACGCCCGTCTACAATGCTTGCAGTAAATCGGCGTATTTTCCATGTTTGAATTTTTCTCTATTTTCTGTGCTGTTTTGTGCCCGTGGGGGCAGTAATACCAGCCGTTTTTAATTTCTCCCATGCTTACTCACTCGCCTTAAAATTGTATACCGGCTTGATAATCTTTAAGATTTCAACAGTATCTTTGATATTTTCAATAATTTCACCCATTGGCTTATATGCCATAGGACTTTCATCAATCGTAGACTGATTGACTGAGGTTGTGTAAATTCCCCTCATGGATTCCTGATATTCCTCCAGTGGGACATTCTCCTTCGCCTTTGAACGGCTCATAATGCGTCCGGCTCCATGCGGTGCCGAACAGTTCCAGTCCTCGTTTCCTTTTCCAATGCCAATGATACAGCCGTCTCGCATGTTTATCGGGATAAGCAGTTTTTCTCCTGCCTTTGCTGAAATCGCACCTTTGCGGACAATGTTGGTGTCATGGTCGATATAATTATGGATTGTCTGAAATCGTTCCATCGTGCTTCTCGAAAACGTCCATCCCATATAATAAAATATAATATCCTGTATCGCTCTCCTGTTAATTCTTGCGAACTCCTGACAAATTTTCATGTCATGCATATACATTTCTCTATGTTCGCCAGTAAGATAGCAAAGCTCTTTTGGGATATTCAACTTATCCGGCTGCCACTTTCTTTTCAGTTCGGAAAGTCCTTTCTGAATATCTTTCTGTCTCCCAGACGCTTTGTATTCCTCAATCAGCTTTTGGCTTTCCTCTGCCAGTTTATTCAATCCTTGCATATCATCAATAGCCATTTGCTGATAAATCTCTGCTACTTGCTTACCTAAATTCCTGCTGCCGGTGTGAATAACAAGGTACTTTGTGCCGTCTGAATCCTCATCTACTTCGGCAAAATGATTTCCTCCTCCGAGCGTCCCAAGACTGTGTTTTAGCCAGTCCACATTCTTTAACTGGCCTTTGCAATACAAATCATCAAACTGTGCAAACGGAATTTCTTCATCCCTTACTGCCCATCCTGCCGGTACATGTTCTCTGATAACGGAATCCAATCGTGCAAAATCAATATCAGTTTTACCGATTTCGCAGCACAACATCCCACATCCAATGTCCACACCGACTATGTTCGGAATCACTTTACCTCCCAAATCAGCAGTAAATCCTATCACACATCCTTTTCCGGCATGTACATCTGGCATGATACGCACTTTGCAGTCCGCAAATGCAGGCTGCTTAATCAGCGTGTAAATCTGACTCAAGGCTTCTGGTTCAATATTATTTGTAAATATTCTCAAATCACTCATTCTTTTCACCTCTCATATACAGTGCCACCGGCGGCTGACCGCCAATCACTGACAAGAATATCTGCGGACGTTTACCGTCCTGCACATCCTTCAAAATCTGCACCCGTTCTTCATCGGTAAACTCCCAACAGGAGACCACCTCATCTGTGTCGAACTTCTCATTGTGAATATGAAGAGCTGGCAGGTCTGAACAATCAGGATAACGGAATATGCTGTTTTGTTCTGGAAATTTAACTGGATTCATAGCACACCTACTTTCTTTTTTTTGCGTTGCTGCACTTCGCAATATCCTCGCGTACAATATCCACCCATGCTACGCATATAAAATCCACAAAAGCGGTAATCTTTTTCTTTCTTGACATAATACTTGCAATCCTTATTCGGACAATCCATAAAAACATCCTTTCTGGCAATAAAAAACCAACCATCAAATATTGATAGCTGGTTAAAAAATTATTTTATAAATCTGAAGTATCATCTTCACAAAAACACTCTTTTTCAACTTCTTTATAGTATTGATCTATTTTTTCCACCCACTTGTGAAACGATGCCATAGCAACAATGCTGTCACCATGTGGAAATACTGAAAAGAAATCCGAAGTTATTTCTGATAATGAAATTGCAGAATGTACAGCGGAAATACTCATTCCCCAATCCGAACGTCCAACCGGGATAATTTTAGAAGTATCTCCACACAGTCTATAAACAGTTCCCTGTGGTGATGCATGAACCAACTGATTAACAAAACTGTATTCTTTTTTCCATTCTTTTGTTGCAATTTCACAATTAGACTGTATTGCACTGAATGTGACATATTTCTTATTATATGATTTAAAACAATCCGCAACCCTGGCCCATTCATAACGGTCATCGGTATCTGTAGATTTTATAAAAGATTCAGCGACTTTTTCTCCATATTTAACAACAAATGCAGAAATAATACTTAGTTCATATAATGATCTCCATCTTGCATAAGCGCCATCGGCAAATCCATTTTTATTCAGACATAAAATTTCCAAATATACCTGCATAGCTCTCCCATGTATGATTCTCAAAGCATGATATAAGGCACTAACTTTCCCTTTATAAGTCTCCTGCACATATTCATTATATTTTCCTGCAGATTCTAAAACACATAGGTACATAGCCTCCGAAGCAACAAAAGCCTTCCCCCATTTTTGATTTTGCCTTGCTATAAATTCATCCGAAAGATTTCTATCTTCAAATACTTTTTCATACATAATATTTTCTATTACATCAATTGAATCATTTGAAGCTTCTTCCAACAAATTATTCCAGATTTTTGAAATATTTTCAGAACTAATCAGATTTTTCACTTCTTCATCAGAACATTCTTTTTCTATTGCTTCTGATACAGCATCCCTTATGGCACTCTCCACAATTTCACGAATAAAATCTTCAGACATCTTCATCCTCCGTAAGTATTATATAACAAGTATACACTTCCAACTATCAATATTCAATTATCAAAGTTCAAAATGGAAACAGCGGGAATCGAACCCGCAACCGCCCGGATATAAGCCGGGTGCTCTACCAATTGAGCTATGTTCCTATCGGCTAATCTTTGATCGGCCCAGTACGCAAAGCCTTTATGGCAATTATCGCATTGCCAAGCGGAGATCCATTTGCCGCTGGGTGTATCTCCTCTGGAATCGAACCAGCCTTACCAACCTATGCCACCCGTTATAATGGATAGCAAGGAATCGAACCTTGCTCTGCTATAGAGTTCCACTTCTATCCACCGCCCATTTTCTGTCTGCAAGGGCTGTGCAGTTTTCAAGCTACTTTTATGGCGTTGTTATTAGGCGTATTTATATACCGACTCCACCTTGGCACGGTGCCGCAAAGCAGAATGAATTTGGTTTCCTAATCCCTTATGCTCTCTTTCTGAAACCTTGTCCGTCGCCCACATTTATAACTCGACGGATTTCCCAACAAAATGGGAAGTCCGGTTTCCGCTCCCGGCTTTTCTGCTCTTCAGGCAGACGCTTTCACTAGATTAGCTTACTTCCCATAACCGCCATTCGACGGTTAGCAATGTATTTATCGTGCCATGCGTGACACTATCTGGCTCTTATTTACAACGACTCGCCAAAATACCCGTTGATTGTTTTTTGTGCGGTCGCTCCGCAGATGGTTTTGTTTTTACGCCTTTTCGCCATTCCATCAAGAACTCTCGGCGGCACTATACTTGTGCGATGTGCTATTTAACCGATACCCCTGTACATTGACCGTGCATCAATGCGATATGTCTGGAAAGCAAACCCACGCACAAAATTTGCTTTCCGGACTGTTGAAAAAAACATTGAGAGTGAATCCATTTTGAAATCGACATGAATGCGTATATCTTAATTTCCTTGCTACCGTGCATGTATCCCGTTATAAAACCACTTGTCCTCTTAGAGGCTCAATATTATACTTCCGGGGACTTTCCAGAATTAACTGCTTACTACTCCTTAAGTCCTGTGGCCTTGATCTCTGGAAAAGTTTTTTACAGGATTTAGCTAGTAGGTCGCATATCCTGTTTAGTGGGAAAATAGGAGGACTGGACTCGAACCAGTATCTTCTGCACATAGTTACATCCGGCTTTCAGTGCTCTGCCAATTTAGCTACCTCCCCAATTATCCACCCCAACCATAGACCGCCTGTAAACAGACAGCGTAATTGTAAGCGGAAACATATTTGCACACGCCCTCATACAAGGTGACACGCCGGTATGGTATTTAGTGACGTGTGCGGTACTTGCTACTTGATGCACCCTTTTCACAAGCATTTTCTTTCCCGGCATATTTGCTCCAACTCTTCATACCAAGGCTATGCAATGGCATATGAGACCAAATTCAGATTACGCAAGAAAGATGAAAGCCTCGTTCAAAGCGATTATAACTCCAACGATCCCACACACAATTGCGGCTGCCGTATCTTTCTTCTTTGCCCGTATTACCGAATAAACAGCAATTCCAAAGAAAATCATCATCAAAATTACATCAAATGTAATCAAAACTCCTTTTAACATTTCCATAATGCTGATCCTCCTTAACAATTACTTCTTGCAAGCCATGTATGACGTGTTGCTCTCCACACTTCTCGCTTATCATATCCAAGATTCTCCATACATTTCACAAATTTATATCTGCGATATGTAGGATATTCGCATGTGCCGTGAATAGTCTCAAGCGCAAGCCGAATATCATCCAAAACATCTGTTATCACTTGCACCGCAAACTTGAAGGCTTTCACAATCATGTCTATCAGCTCAGGAAAAGTGTATCTGAAAAAGTGACGAACCTTTTTCGCTACATTCTTGAACTGAATCACTGATATGCCGCATTTACGGATTTCCTGTGCCTGTTCCTCAGTTAATGTCATGTACATTTCTATTCCTCCCCGGCTATTCTCCGAACAATCTTTTCTGCCAGTTCATTCGTCCATATCTCAACATTTGCTGGTATTTCTTTAAGTGCCGTCTGGACACTTACCACAAACGCCTTGTAGAAATCTTTGTGTTTTTGCAGTTCCTCGGAAACGATCAGGCAGCCATCGGATAAATTCTCTGGTGAAAAATCGAAAGTGACCATCCCAAATGTCTCAATATCTGGCCTACCCACCACTTTAAACTTAAACTCCGGAACTTCATCAACTGAAGCATGGAAGTCTGCTGATATAACTATCGGAATCTCCACGTTGTTCACAAAGCACCTTGTCTTATCAATTCTGACACTCTTTCCAGCTTTTATTAATTCTTCTTCATCACTAATTATCCTCACTTTGTTCATCTCATCACGCTCCCGGATAAAATCCTATTCCCATTTGCCTGTAAAAATCTTTTTCTAATTGACGCTTCAACTCTTCCAAATCAATCGTAATTGTTGCGTCCTTGTCAATCTTAATATCGCGGTAATCATGTTTTACCGCCATTGGACGAACCATTTCCGCAGCACTTGGTATTGCGGCCGACATAGCAAAGTTTGGTTCTATGTATCCTTCCGCTTCCAGACGTTTCCTAGAACACTTTGAAGCGAATGGAAATTTTCGATATTTTTCGGATAGTCTAATTCTGATCGACATCGCCTTTTCCCTCCCAGTCTTCGCATGTATGGCCATATTCGACAAAATCAGCCACATACTCACTATCTCCATTCACACAAACATAGCCCTGCATCTCATTGTAGATGCCATATTTACATGTCCCATAACATTTTCCACTCATCACAATTCCTCCAACTGCCTTTGTAATCGTTCAATCTCACAATCATAGAACTGCAAAATCGCATCTGTTAGTCCATTATGAAACCCTTCATGCCTACCGCAACAGTCAATCTCGGATTTACATGGAGCAACAGTCATATACATAACTCCTCGACTTATATGATATTTATCCAACTTTAATCTATCGATGCAACTCTGAATGTCAGAGTATTTCTTAACCTTTTCTTTTGCTTCCTTAAACTGTTCTTCTGTCATAAGATCCTCTCCTCTGATGTGGCCTTTTTGTTTTTTATGTGGTTGACCCACTCACCTGACCCCTCCGGGGCTTACCTTCTCATACCCCCACCCCAGGGCGATCCGATTTCTAAAAATGCGCTCTGGTTCAACTTGATCGATATCTGATTTTTGAGTTTAGCGGATAAATAAATATTTGTCCGAATAACTTCGATCTATATATTGTGTCCTATCGTTTACGCATACAATATATTGTTGTTTTAATGTTCCTGGCGTCTATATGAGTTTAATTATCAATCACTTTAATCAATTATCTGTCTCTTTAGCCTCTGGGAACTTCGGGATCTGCCGTTGATCCGCTTGATCTATGCCATATTTGCGGGCCATATCTGGTATTGATGGGGCTGTCTGCCTCTGTTCCTGCCCTCTTGGCTGTCCCATATTCCACCCATAATGCCTGTTTAAGATGCCCAATATACCAACTGGATTTCCCTTTCCAGACACTAAACGGACGCTTAAAGACTCCTCCCTTTCTGCGTTCAACTTTTTCGCTACCTCGGACGAACCACGCTCAACCGTACCCTCATTTAACCATTCATAAATAGTATCTACACTAATCCCTGTCAGTTTACTAAAACCCATGATAGACACTTCTTTACTGTATTCATAACAGAGATTAATATATATATCGCAGATATTATTTAATAACTCCTTGTTACTGTAATCTATATTAGATTTACCATTATATCTATAATTAGGGTTATTATCTGGTGTAGGTTTAAATACCTGTTTATATACATACAGTAAAACACTATTCCATCTACTCTGATCTATTTTATATAAATCCTCAGTTTTAAGATTGTGATCTATACAATAATTAGATATAGATTCCTCTATGCTGTCGCTATATACCTCCAGTTTATTCGCTGTTGTATCCATCGTCTGTATATCTGTATTTTGCATCTATCACACCTCGCTTTCTTCTGGATCTGGAATAAAAAAAGAGGCCCTGCATCACTGCAAGACCTCCCGAGTCCATTCTCACACCGCCGGGAATTGGGCGGATTTAATCGTATTAATTTATTTTATCTGTTAATCACAACAATACACCGCTATATATAGATTTGTCAATACTTTTTTACCATATTTGGTATTATATATAGTGCTAGACATAAAAATCCCCGGATTGCTCCGGGGTTATTTTTTATGCCGCTTTTGTGTAATCGATGATTGAAATTTCCTGCATTACTTTTTTAGCTGTATCAATAATCTTTTCGAGTCGTTCCACAACATCACCAGTATAAAAAATTTCATCACATTCAGAACATTTATAGCAAGGCACATTTCGAACGATAACAAGGCAATTCCCTAAATCAGTTACACTTGTTGTTGTGCTTTTCTCCATTCCCGCACCACATTTAAAACATTTCATATTAACGCCCCTTTCTGGTCTTATAATCCGGTTCCCATTGTTCCAAATTAGGATAATACGCCGTTATTAAATGTATAAAACTATTATCCATACTAACCACTATATGCAAATATCTATTGTTTATAGATATGCCTAATATCAAACAACTAGGGAATGGTTTATCATCTTCATATTGCTTTATTATTTCCCCTGTTTCTATACATTTTATAACGTCCTGCATTGTTATATTTCTTTCAATCAGCCTAATTCTTGCGTGTTCTGTTACTGCTATATTTTCCGGCTTGTTTATCTTTCTTAATTCGTCAATGTCAATCACTTCTCACCCTCCTTTCTCCCTTTCGGGGTATTGTCCTCTGTTCCCTTGGGACAATTATATAATATCACTATTTTTTGTGATTTTCAATAAAGTTTTCACTGATTTTTGAGATATATTTTTCTCTATCCTCGTCCGTTTCTACATATTTTAATATATCCCGCGGCTGCATTTCCAGAACGGCGCAAAGGCGGTTCAGATTGTCTAATGATATAGTAGTATCATTTTCCCGGAATTTTTTCATTGTCGCTTGCCCAAAAATCCCTGTATTTTTCGCCGTTGTGGTCGTTATCCCTAC
>OAUH01000389.1_pt1 | contig 28782 bp, 16 predicted proteins | sample 1495121 | NCBI WGS metagenome assembly OAUH01 (sample SAMEA2580006, study PRJEB22360) | human gut metagenome | reverse complement strand
GCCCCAAGACACCCAAAACCGTTGAAACAACAACATTCCATCGGCGTGTCGAAAAACGTCAAAAAACGCCTTCAATACCAACTTCAGACCGTCTTTCGTTTCCAAATCGTTAGGAAAACCGTCCTTGTACGGCGTGTTGTGCAATGTTCCCCACACGGACGGCGGCCATTCACCCACCGTTCAACGCCGGAAGGCAGACACATTCCTGTGGTAAGCCTGTAATCATGAAACACATCGCAGTATTGACGGGCGCCGGCATCTCCACGTCGGCGGGCATCCCCGACTTCCGCGGCCCGGATGGCGTCTGGACCAAACACCCCGAGCAGATGAGCGTCTATGACATCGACTCCTTCCTGTCCGATAAGGAGGAGCGCGAATACTCCTGGCGCTGGCAGAAGGAATCACCGGTATGGAACGCGCAGCCCGGAGCCGCGCACAAAGCACTGGTCAAACTGGAGAAAGCCGGCATGCTCACGCTGCTCGCCACGCAGAACTTCGACGCGCTGCACGAGAAGGCGGGCAACAGCCCGGACGTCATCGTCAACCTGCACGGCACCATCGGCACCTCACACTGTATGAAATGCCACGCGAAATACGACACCGCCGACATCATGGCCCGCCTGGACGAAGAGCCCGACCCGCATTGCCACCGCACGCTTCCCTATAGTGGCGGTATGCCCTGCAACGGCCTGATCAAAACCGATGTCGTCTATTTCGGAGAGGCCCTGCCGGACGGCGCAATGGAGAAATCCTATAAGCTGGCCTCGCGCGCGGACGAGCTGTGGGTCATCGGTTCGACGCTGGAAGTATATCCGGCGGCGAGCATCGTGCCCGTGGCCGCACAGGCGGGAGTGCCGATCACCATCATGAACATGGGGCGCACGCAATGCGACCGTCTCGCGTCGCGTCTGATTCGCGACGACATCGCAGTTGCGCTGCCGAAGCTGGTGGACGAGACCATCTCCGCGGCACAGTAACGGCGCAGTAGCGGCACGGCTATGCAACGGCCAACCATGAACGGCCGGCTTATACGCAGCGGGGGCGCCCGGACAAGATGGTCCGGGCGCCCCCGCATGTCATCGGCGTCAAAGCCGCACCGCTTCATTTCGCATCTGCGAAAGCCGGCGGAAACCCACGGCGTCAGTAAATGCGCTTGGGCTGGAAGCCTGCCTCCTTCAGCGCCATGAGAATATGGTCGATATGATCCGGACCATTGGTCTCGACGGTCACACCGAGTGAAACCGCATTCGTATAGTGGCCGGACGCCTTGAACTGGTCGTGATCCAGAGCGATAACGTTCGCACGTTCACGAGCAAGCAGCTGTGCCACCTTGACCAGCTGTCCAGGGGTGTCAGGCAGCTCCACCTCGAAGTTCATGATGCGGCCGCGGGCGATCATACCCTTCTGAATCACCGCACCCATCGTCACCGTATCGATGTTGCCGCCCGACATGATCGGCACGACCACGTGCGGGCCGGTCGCGGAGGCGAACTTGCGCGAACGCAGGTTCAGGTGTTCCAAAGCCGCCAGAGATACCGCGCCCGCAGCCTCGATGACCAGCTTGTGCTTCTCCAGCATCAGCAGGATCATCTCGTTGATATCGCGTTCGGTGACGGTGACCAGATCGTCCATGAACTCGTTGAGCAGGGCGAACGGCAGGTCGCCGGGGTGCTTGACCGCAACGCCCTCGGCGGACGTGACGACCTGATCGGCCTCGGTCACCCGTCCGGCGGCGAACGAGTTCTTCCATGCCGGGCTGCCTTCGGGGATCGCACCAATCACGCGAACCTCGGGCTTGAACGTCTTGATGGCGAGCGCCACGCCGGCGCCCAGGCCACCGCCGCCCAACGGCACCACCACGTCGGTGACGTTCGGCACATCCTCCAGAATCTCCAGGCCAATGGTGCCCTGACCGCAGATGACCTCGTAATCGTCAAAGGGCGGCACATAGATCATGCCTTGCGTGGAGGCCAGTTCGGCGGCATGGGCGGCCGCCTCGTCGAACACGTCGCCGTACAGCACCACATCGGCGCCGTACGCCTTGGTGGCGTCCACTTTCAGCGGGGGCGTAATCTGCGGCATGCAGATCGTCGCCTTGGCATGACGCTCGCGCGCCGCATACGCGACGCCCTGCGCATGGTTGCCGGCGGACGCGGTGACGATGCCGCGGGCGATCTGCTCCTCGGAAAGCGACGCGATCTTGTTGTACGCGCCACGAATCTTGAACGAACCGGTCACCTGCAGGTTCTCCGGCTTGAGCAGAATCTCATGCCCGGTCAGCTCAGACAGTGTGCGAGAGGGAATGATCTCAGTGTGACGCGCGGTGCCTTTCAAACGCTTGGCGGCGAGCTTCAGCTCGGCCGCGTGGTCACGCTGCAATGCCTTAAGGACGTCTTTTTGTTCCATACTGCGTATTGTATGCGTCGCTCTGCCGAACGGACGCGGCCGTCTCACCTGCGATTGCCGCAGTCGCGGCGACCCGTCGGAGGACTGGCCGGAAAACAGTTGCACGTATTCATAAGTCGGCTTCGTTGCGAGGCTCCCTTCGTCGCCGGGCGTCTGATGTATGACGGTCTCGATGGTAGACGAAACGTAATTTATTGCCACGGTATCGCGTGTTTCTTGCGCAAGGAAAGAAATAACCCGCATACCGGTCCGGCAATTATCGTCGTGAGGCGAAGAAGCCGGTGAGCAGACGGGCGCATGCCGCTTCGCGAACGCCGCCGACGACCTGCGGCACATGCCCGACATGCGGATCGCGGGGGATGTCCCAAATCGAACCGCACGCCCCCAGCTTCGCGTCCCAGGCCCCAAAGACGATGCGTCCGATGTGCGTCTGGATGCACGCCCCGGCGCACATCGGGCATGGCTCCAATGTCACCACCAGCGTGCAGTCGGCCAGATTCCAGTCGCCGCGGGCCTGCGCGGCCTCACGCATCGCCTCGATCTCGGCATGCGCCAACGGATCGTGCCCCGCCTCGCGACGGTTGCGCCCCCGGCCGATCACCGTGCCTCGCTCGTCGAGCACCACGGCACCGACCGGCACGTCACCCTGCTTCCCGGCGCGCTCTCCCAGCGCAATCGCCTCGCACATCGCCTCGTCAAGTTCGCCCATGCGCCCAGTTTATCGAAATCGCGCTCTCGAAACTTGCAGATACAAAATCAGAACCGCCATTTTCCAATACATCGACTTTTGTATCTGCGAGTTTTGAGAGCGCGATTCATGAACAACCACCAATCAGGCACCATGCCGATGCCGTATATTGAGGCTTATGGGCGAAGAAGCAGCACACGATACGACACGACGTCTTTCCGACGTGATTCCCGGACGATTCGGCGATCCGGTCTCGGTGCAGTATGCCTGGATGTCACCCGAAAACGCCGAAGCGATGCCGACACGGCCGTTGTTCCTCGCGCTGCATGGATGGGGATCCAATGAACGCGACATCGCCGGAATCATGCAGTACATCGCCCCCTACAACGATGTGGTGTCGCTGCGAGCGCCTCTGGTCCTGCACGCGCCGGAAGGCGTATCGGCCGGCGCATACAGCTGGTTCCATGACGCTGTGCCTTCCGGAGACGACCTGGATCACGACATCGCGGCCGCCGCACGCGCGGTCGACCAGTGGGTCGACGGCCACATCCCCGCGACGCGCGACGTCGTGCCGATCGGGTTTTCGCAAGGCGGGGCCGTCGCGGTCCATCTGCTGCGCATGCACCCGGAACGCTATCGCGCCGTCATCAACCTGTCGGGATTCCTCGCGCCCGCAGGCGTGCCCGGCACCGCGCCGGCGGATGACCGGCTGACCGACTTCGAGATACCGGTATATTTCGGATACGGCAAGAACGATGCGGTCATTCCCAAATATGAGCTGTTCGCCGCGGCCGCGTGGCTGGAAGAGCACACGTGGCTGACGACGAAAAGCTACCGCGGGCTGGACCATGCGGTGAGCCTGGACGAGTTTTCGGATATCCGGCAATGGCTTGTATTGCACGACATCGCGTCCGGCGTGCTGTGACCCGCGCGACCCCATCGGCCGCGCCCACCCCGTTCAGATGCTGCTGTCGGCGTCCACACTCATGACGAACACGTTGCGGCGCAGGGCCTTCGCCTGGGCGCGTGTGATGTCGCCCGCCTCGAGCATGTCCTGGATGATGCCCAGCTCGATGCCGTAGCTCTCGTGCTTGATCTCTTCCGCCTGAGCGATCGCCTTCGCGCTGCCGCCCATGTTCGGCCGTGACTTCAACGCGCCCTCGGCCCGGCGATAATCGAGGATCAGCGCCGAGCAGTGCTCCGTACGGTAGGTGCCGCGTCCCATCTCCTCATACAGCCGATCCACCACGTGCTCCATCACGTCGAGCTGCAGCAGCCGGGAGTGCGCGAACATCTCGTCCTCGCTGATCAGTGGCGTGGTACGCCGGATCTTGCTGCTGATGCGCCGTCCGAGATTCTCCGCACGGCGTTCGAACGCGCGCATGCGCCCGCGAATCTGAGACACCGCATGGCCCGAGGAGGAGACCGTGGACGTGTGCCGCAACGTGTTCATGATGTCATCCATCATGCGTTCGCATGCCTCCACGCGCATGTCCTGCTCCGCCGCATCATCCAGCGGGTGCATTTTCAATTCGGCGAGCAGACTCTTGAGATAGTCCTTCTCCCAGTGCAGCGCCTCGATCTGCAGCCGCTCCAATCCCTGTGGGTCGGATTCCCCGACGCGCTGCTTCAATCTCGTGATGCGCTTCGTATACGACTCGATGACCATGAGCACCGCGCGGCGGTTCTCATCGTCGACTCGCCCCGTCAGCTCCTCGACGGTCTTGCGTAGGATCTCTATGGTGATCTCCGTCATTTCGGGTGCCATGCGGTCACGGTTCGGAGCGAGCAGAGGCAGCATGAAATTCGCCAATAGTAGCGTGACGACGATGACGCCGGATGCGATGAAAATCAACTCGTCGCGCATGGGGAACGGCACGCCCCAAGTGACGGTGAACGGGATGGTGAACATCAGCGACAGGGTGATCGTGCCCTTGGCGCCTCCGAAGGTCATCACCGCGGCGCTGCGCCAACGGGCCGGCGTCATCTTGCGCCGTTTGCCAGTGTTGACGTCGCGCGCCAAACGCAGCATCCCGGCCACCCACAGGAACCGCATCGTCACCACGACCAGCGACACCAGCAGAATCACGATGCTCAGGCGCACGTTGCTCACGCCGGGATCGTCCCAACTGGCGCTCATCGCCTTCGGCAGCTGCATGCCGAGCAGGATGAACACGGCACCGTTGAGGCTGAACGACAGCACACCCCACACGCTGGACGACACGATGTTGGTGCGGGCGACGTTCGGCCCGATGCCGGTCCGGTCGAACCGCACGAACAGGCCGGACGCGACCACCGCGAGAATGCCGGACACGTGCAGTTCCTCTGCGGTCAGGTACAGCATGAACGGCAGGAACAGCTCCATCAATATGCGGGTGGTGGTGGTCTCCCAACCCAGCGAGCGCACGGTTTCGAACAGCCAGTTCGCGAGCAGGCCAATCGTCAGACCGTATACGGCACCGCCGATGAACGAGAGCGCGAACTCGCCGGCAGCCCGGCCGATCGCGAACTCGCCGGTGATGGCGGCGGCGATGGCGAACTGGAAGCCGACGATGCCGGACGCGTCATTGAACAACGACTCGCCTTTGAGCACGCCCAACTGGCGCAGGCTCAGCGACGCCTCCTTGCCCAGCGAGCTGACCGCCACCGCGTCGGTCGGCCCCAGCGCCGCGCCAAGCGCCAGTGCGGCGGCGAGCGTCACGGACGGCCAGACGGCATGGACGACGACGCCGACCGCCACCATGGTGGCGATGGCCAGTCCGATTGCCAATGACAATGACAGTTTCAGCGATTTCAGCAATTCGGATTTGTCGATCTCGTGCGCTTCCAGATACAGCAGCGGCGCGATGAACAGCACCATGAACAGTTCGGGATTCAGGGAGGCGTTGGGGAATCCCGGCACCTGCGTGATGATCGCGCCCATCGCGATCTGAACCAGCGGAGTCGACACCTTGGGGATGAACCGGCTGGCGAACGACGAGAATACGACGACGCCGATAATGCACAGTATCAGCTGAAAGACTTCCAAGGCTCGCTCCGGCTCTCCGTCGGTTGTGTGGGATTACTTCACAATATAAACCGACTCCGCACCCGACACGTTAACTTCGGCGTCCGGCTTAACGGCTGCGCGCGGGCAAAAAGAAACCCCGGCGGTGTTGCCCGCCGGGGAGAGAAAGGAGAGAGAAGAAGAAAGGGGTTCAGTTATTGAGAATCGTGCTGCCGATTCCCGGTCGGCTTGTGCTGACAGTTAATAGTAAAACACCCGTTTCTTGGTGCAATGCTGAGATTGTCTGAAAGCTTCCTGTGAGTTGATGTCGCGGGCTGAATCCCATCACATGGTAATGGCTGTAGACTGTAGTGTGGCGCCGTGCGCCATACACGTGAGCGCGAAAAGGAGAATCCTCATGCTGCTGTCCGACCGCGACATTCTCGCCGCCCAGAAGGACGGTCATATTTCTCTTGACCCATGGACTCCGGAAATGGTGCAGCCCGCGTCGATTGACGTGCGCCTCGACCGTTTCTTCCGCCTGTTCAACAATCATGCCTACACATACGTGGATCCGGCCGAGAACCAGGGGGCGCTGACCGAGCAGTTCGACGTCGCTCCGGACGAGCCGTGGATCCTGCATCCGGGCGAGTTCGCGCTCGGCTCGACATGGGAGTACGTCAAGCTCGACGCGACGGTGGCGGCACGCTTGGAGGGCAAAAGCTCGCTGGGCCGTCTGGGCATCCTCACACATTCGACGGCCGGCTTCATCGACCCCGGTTTCGAGGGGCATATCACGCTGGAGCTGAGCAACGTGTCGACGCTTCCGGTCAAGCTCTGGCCCGGCATGAAGATCGGGCAGATGTGCTTCTTCCAGCTCAGCTCTCCGGCCGAGCACCCTTACGGCTCCAGAGGCACCGGCTCCCATTATCAGGGCCAGCGCGGCCCGACCCCCAGCCGTTCCTACGTGAACTTCTACAAGGCCGACGTCAACGACTAGAGCCGATACCCAAGTTCTTTGACGCAATGTGCCGGCGGCTCCATGACTGGGCCGCCGGCACATTGTCATGCTCCGTTCGATGCCGTCTGTACTTATTGGCGAATGGCGGTGAACAGCACCGACTGGGCCGGATACAGCGATGGAGGGCGCAACCCGTAGGTCATCAGCGCCCGGCCCGTCATCAGCACGCCGTCTTTGGTCCACCAGCCCAACGGCGACTGGCCGCTGCCAAGACCAAGCCCGTCGAGATCGAGATCCAGCCACAGCGGCTGTATGCGGTACGTGCCATCGGGGTCAAGACCGGGCACGCGAATCGGCGCCGCAGGGAGAGTCTGGGACGTTGTCAGTTGCGTGAACCGGTAGAACGCCGCGGAACGATCCGGCTTGACCATGCCGTCGACCCGGACGGCCGGATCGGCGATATCGGCGTGCACGCACGTGTCGATCGCGAACCATGCGCGGTGCCTCTTGTATTCGGCGACCCATTCGCCGAGCTTGTTCAACGCCTCGTCCGGCTCCTTGAGCAGATTCCATTCGACGCCCATGTGCCCGAAGAACGCCATCGCCATGCGCATCTCCTGGCTCGTGGCGCGATGCGTGGAATGTGCAGGACTCGCCCCCACATGCTCGCCCATCATGCAGGGCGGCACGAGCAGCGACGTGTACCGCTGAATATCGGCCCGCTCGACCGGGTCCACGCAGTCGGACGTCCACACGCGGCTGGCGAATTCGAGTATGCCCAGGTCGATACGGCCGCCGCCCGATGCGCAACTCTCAATCTCCAGTCCCGGATGCGCGACTTCGAGGTCACGGAACATCCGGTACACGGCGAGCGTCTGCCCGTGCACCGCCGGCCTGCCGGTACGTGGCGAGACCGCCTCGGTGACGAATTTGTTGTGGTCCCATTTGATGTAGTCGATGCCCAACTCGCCGACCAGCGCATCGATGGAATCATGGATGTATCGGTAGGCGTCGGGATTGGTCAGGTCGAGCACTTGCTGCGAGCGTCCCTGCATCGGCAGACGGTTCGCAGTCGGGCGCAGCACCCAGTCAGGGTGGGCGCGGGCCACGTCGGAATCCGGGTTGACCATCTCCGGTTCGAACCACAGGCCGAACTCCATGCCTTTTCCGTGCACGTAATCGGCGAGCGCCTTGAGGCTCTTCGGCCCGTCCGGCCACACATCCTGCGCTATTTGCCAGTCGCCGAGCCCGGATGTGGAGTCTCGGCGGGAGCCGAACCAGCCGTCATCCACCACGAACCGTTCGACACCGGAATCCCCGGCCTTATCGGCCAGAGCCTTCAACGTGTCGTAGTCATGGTCGAAATACACGGCCTCCCACGTGTTGAGAATCACCGGACGCGGCTTGACGGCGAGATCCGGGTGACAGGAGCGTACGTAATCATGGAATCTCGCAGCCACCTCGTTGAGCCCGTCACCGTACGACCCGTACAGCCACGGGGTGGTGTACGTTTCGCCGCGGGCGAGCGTGGCCTCGCCGCCGAGCAGCACCTCGCCGCCGCCAATCAGACCGGTCGTATACGGCTGACGCTCTGCCGACAGCACGGAATTGCCGCTCCAGCCCACATGCGCCGAATAGACCTCGCCATGCTCGAACCCGAAGCCGGGCTCGCCCGCGGAAAGCAACAGAGAGGCGTCAAAACCTGGGCGCCCCGCCATCGAGACCTTCTCGAAGCGTCCTTCGGTCAGCGGCTGCCGCTGCGGGCTGCGTTCGCGCAGATGATGGCCGGTGGTGGTGAGTATCTCCGTGGCAAGTGCCGGGAGCGGGAAGCCGAGTTCGACTTTACCGACTTCCAAGTCACCGGTCGGAAGATTACCGGCTGGAAGATTACGCAGCGTGGTGCGCTGTCTGATCAGTCCGCCGGGCAACAGTTCGGCCGTCCATGACAGTTCCACGCCCTGCTCGGTATCCGACGCGGTCACGGTGACGACCGGCACCTGTTGCGTGACGGTATGCGCGGCACCGTCCACGCCGTCGGACACGTCAACGCCTTGGCGTTCGTCCTGACGGATTGCGATGCCGGTCACCGTGAATGCACAGAACGGCGCTACGCCGGCGCGCCGGATATCCAGTCGCGGTGCCCCTATCCACGACTCGCTTTGCGTGGGCATGATGCTTGGCCAGGCGGTCTCGTCCAGCGCGCCGGACACGCGCTGCGGCCGCAGGGCGTCGTATGCGGCGAGTACGGTTCCCGGCGCCGCGAGCGGGCGGCCCCAGTGCACGAAGCGCGGAAGACCGTGACCGGCGAAGATCAGCGCGAACGCCACATCAGCAGCCGGCTGCTCAGCATAAATAGCGGTGAGTTCCGTTCCATCGGCGGCGGCGCCATGGAATTGTTCGATGAGTGACATTGCGAATCCCTTCGGAACGTGCCATTGATATATGGTTCGCCTCCGATGCTACGACATCGTTCCGTCATGTCACCGCATATTCAGCGATTCCGGGGTATGAGAAGGGCTCCCGTTTTCCGATGTGGAGAGCGGGAGCCCTGACTGCCGGTGGAGGCTTATGGCATTGTTATGCCATGATGCCGCGCTTGCGGTCGATGGCGCGCATGATCGCCTTGTAGATTTCCGAGGCGATCAGCACGACCGCGGCGAGGCAGATGCACTCGACCCATGCCCACGGTCCGAGCGGCGTGGTGCCGAACGCGGAGTTGAGGAACGGCACGTAGATCACCACGAGCTGCAGCACGACAGACAGGCCGATCGCCCCCCACAGCCACTTGTTGGAGAACAGGCCGACGAACGCGGACTGACGTGCGGAACGCGATGCGATCGCGTTGAACAGCTGCGCGAACACGAGAATCGTGAAGCCCATCGTACGGGCCTCGATCATCTGGAATTCGTGGGTGCCGCCGATGGAGCGGTCGGTGAACAGGCCACCTTCAAGGTGCATGTCCATGCCGATCAAGGTGACGGCCGCCATGATGATGCCGATGAACGCGATATCGATCCACATGTCCCTGTCGATCACGCGGTCGGTGAGCTTGCGCGGGCTGCGTGCCATCACGTCATCGGTCTGCGGGTCGACACCCATCGCGAGCGCCGGGGCGGCGTCGGTCAGCAGGTTGATCCACAGCAGCTGCGTGGCGAGCAGCGGCACGGCGACACCGGTGGTTCCCGGCTGCGTGATGCCAAGCACGCCGGCGAGCATGACGCCGCCAAACACGGTGAACACCTCGCCCACGTTGGAGCTCAGCAGATAGCGCAGGAACTTGCGGATGTTGTCGAAGATCACACGGCCTTCGCGCACGGCGGCGACGATGGTGGAGAAGTTGTCGTCCGCGAGAATCATCTTCGCGGATTCCTTGGTCACCTCGGTGCCGGTGATGCCCATCGCCACGCCGATGTCGGCGGACTTGACGGCCGGGGCGTCGTTGACGCCGTCGCCGGTCATGGCGGCGATGTTGCCCTGGCGCTGCAGCGACTCCACGATCTTGAGCTTGTGCTCGGGGGCCACGCGGGCGTACACGGAGACCTCAGAAGTCGCCTTGTCGAACGCCGCCTCGTCGGGCATCGCGTCGAGCTGATCGCCGGTGAGGGCCTTGCCGCCCTTTTCGACGATGCCCAGATCGGAAGCGATGCGGGCTGCGGTGAGCGGGTGGTCGCCGGTGATCATCACCGTGCGGATGCCGGCGCGATGCGCTTCGGCCACGGAATCACGCACTTCGGTGCGCGGCGGGTCGATGATGCCGACCATGCCGGCCCAGATCAGGTCACGCTCGATGACGTCGCTCTGCTCGGAGATGTCGGTCACCTGGCCGGCTGCATTGGTCTTGATGCCGGGGATATCGGCCAGGGATGTGGTGCCGAGCGGGCGGTACGCCTCACCCAGCGTGCGGTATGCCTCGCCGGACAGACGCTCGACGGTCGCGAGAATCTCCTGGCGGTCGCCTTCGGTCATCGGGCGGACGGCGTCGCCAACCGCGATGCGCGTGCAGTAGCCGAGCAGCACATCGGGCGCGCCCTTTGCATAGACGCTCAGGTTGCCGTTGTCGCTGCTGTCCTTGCCGATCACGGCCATACGCTTGCGCTCGGACGTGAACGGAACCTCGGCCACACGGTCGAGCTTGCCGAGGGCGCGGTCGGCCTTGATCTTGCGGGAGGCGACGACGAGCGACACCTCGGTCGGGTCGCCGACGATCTCCCACTGGCCGGCATCGTTCTGACGCAAGTCACCGTCGTTGGCAAACGCTCCGACGGCGATGGTGCGCAGGGCTTCGGCGTTGACCGGGGCGCTCTCCTCGATGGCATCGCCACCCATGCCCAGCATCTTGCCCTTGGGCTCGTAACCGGTGCCGGTGAGCTGCACTTCACCGCTCGGGGTGACGATGCGCTCGACGGTCATCTCGTTACGCGTGAGCGTACCGGTCTTGTCGGAGCAGATCACTGAAGCGGATCCCAGCGTTTCCACGGAGCTCAGCTTCTTGACGATGGCGTTGTGCTTGGCCATGCGCTGCACGCCGAGCGCGAGAACAACCGTCAGAATCGTCGCAAGACCTTCCGGCACTGCGGCGACGGCCAGCGAAACGGCCAGCAGCAGCGAGTCGATGAGATCGTCGGGCATCTTGTGGAAGCCCTGCGTGATGAACAGCGCGACGAGCACGACGGCCGCGATGATGCACACGGCAATGCCCAGGATCTTGGAGACGTGGGTCATCTCCTTCTGCAGCGGGGTATCCTCGTCATCGGTCTGCGACAGCATGTCGGCGATCTTGCCGACCTGCGTGTTCATGCCGGTTCCGGTCACGATCGCGCGGCCGGTGCCCTGAGTGACGGACGTGCCGTTGAAAATCATATTGGTGCGGTCGCCCAGCGCCTTGGCGGAGTCGAGCGTGTCGGGCTTCTTGCCCACCGGCACGGATTCGCCGGTCAGGCTCGCCTCGGCGATGCGCAGCGACGCGGCGGCGAACAGACGCCCGTCGGCGGAGACGGTATCGCCTTCGCCAAGCACCACGATGTCGCCGGGAACCACGTCGGCGGTGTTGATGTGCACGATTTTGCCGTCACGCAGCACGGAGGTCTGCGGTGCCGTCATTTGGGCGAGCGCCTCCACCGCCTGCTCGGCACGGGCCTCCTGAATATAGCCCAGCACCGCGTTGACGATCAGGATCAGGATGATGACGATGGCGTCAAACGGCAGCACTTCGCCGGCCGTTCCGTGCGAGCGCTCGATGAACCATGCGATCAGTGAGATGACAGTGGCGGCAAGCAGCAGGTACACCAGCGGATCCTGGAACTGCGCCAGGAACTTCTTCCACTTGGGTACGGGCGGCGCGCTGGCCAACTGGTTCGGGCCGAATTTCTCCAACCGACGCTGCGCCTCGGCAGAACTCAGGCCGGTATTGGTATCCACATCCAGCGCCTTGGCGACTTCGTTCGCCTCGGTCAAGCTGGGATCGACGTCGTGAAGCAGGCCTTCCTGCGACTGCACGCCTGTGGATTGATCATTTGTGTGATCAACCATAATGGTCTCCTTGATATAGCCGCGGAGTAGTCAGCCCTCACAATCACCGGGATCGTCCCCTCCCCCGGTCATCTCGATAAAGCTGCGCGGTTATGGGCACCGGCGCAACTGCTGCCGATGCATACTGTTGCCATTATTCCACAAACCCGTCATCGCTTGGCGAAACAGCCCTTTACGTGTTGTCCAAATATCCGCATTCCGCGAACGATTTCAGGCGACACGCTCACACAGCGCGAGCAGCCAGCGGAGCGTCGCCATGGTGTAATCGAACAGTTCGTCGTCCATGCCGAAATACCGCTCGCAGCACTCCCTGCTCACATCGACCATCGCAAGGCCTTCTGGCTCTCCGGGTGTGAATGACGCCGCCCGATCCTGCATTCATCATACGTGCCAAGGCAAGGAACTCCGGCGGCTTCGGAACCGGACGAGCTGCGTTCCGTTCCTAAGTGCGCGCCGAAACGACAACTTTGCGCACTTAGGAACGCAAACTATGCGATCTGCGTTCCTATGTTCGCGCACTCGGCGTTCCGACGCGCACTTAGGAACGCAAACCGAGTCTCTCAGGAGATTGGGGCGATTCGCGCGCCGCGAATAGCTGTTTGGCGTGGGGGTCTGGGACAATGGCACGTATGGCAATCAAGAAAGGTCCGACCAAGGGGTCGGGAGGAAAACACCGCAATGCGCTACGCGGCAAGGGGCCGACGCCCAAAGCCGAGGATCGCGTGTATCACAAGGCATACAAGGCCAAGCAGGCGACGAACCGTCGCAAGATGGCAGATCCACGACTGGCAGCCCGCCGTCGCGCCGCGAAGTTCACGTCCGATTCGGACGATCTGGTCATCGGCCGCAATGCCGTGCTGGAGGCGCTGCGCGTCGGCGTCCCCAGCATGCAGCTGTATATCGCGACACGTATCGAGCATGATGACCGTACACGCGAGATCATCAAGCTCGCCGGCGCACAAAGCCTGCACCTGCTGGAGGCCGACCGTCTGGAAATGGATCGCATCGCCCGGTCGTCGAACCATCAGGGCGTCGTGCTCAAAGTGCAGCCGTACCAGTATTCGTCTCTCGCCGAGCTGGCGGATATCGCCGAGCGCAAGGCCAAGGCCATGGACGTGGTGAATTCGCCGAGTGCGCGCATCAACGCACGCCCGCTGTTCATCGCGCTCGACGGCGTGACCGACCCGCAGAACCTGGGTGCGGTGATTCGTTCGGCCGCCGCCTTCGGTGCCAACGGCGTGATTCTGCCGGAGCGTCGTTCCGCTTCGGTCACCGCTGCCGCGTGGAAGGTATCGGCCGGTGCCGCGGCGCATATCCCGGTGGCTCGCGTGGTGAACCTCACCAAGGCCATCGAAAGCATGCGCGAACGTGGATATTACACGGTCGGCCTAGACGGCGGCGGCGATAAGCTGGTCGGCGAAACCGGTTTCGAGACCGATCCGCTGATCGTCGTGCTCGGTTCGGAAGGCAAGGGACTGAGCCGACTCGTGCGCGAGTCGTGCGACGCGATCGCCGGCATTCCGATCACGTCCATGGTGGAGTCTCTGAACGCCTCGGTCGCAGCCGGTATCAGCCTGTACGCGGTCGCCCGCGCCCGCCGCGAAGCAGCGGCAGGCGCCACGAAGTAATACCCATATCTCCCCCCCTGCTGCCGGCGGGGTCATCGAGCGGAACGAAAATCGGGGTGGCCGCCGCAATCGGCGCACCACCCCGTCCGGTTTCGCTCAGCAGCTCCACATATCAGTGGCTCCACACCGCGGCATCAGGATCGTCGTCGGGATTGTAATCATCATCGTCGATGGGCTTTTCGTAATTCGCCTCATCGTCGACCACGCCGGAATCCGCTTCAGCGTTGAGCTCGTTCACGGCTTTGTCATCCAACTTGTAGTTCGGCAGCACGGATTGGATGTAGCTTTCCACAGCCTCGCCCATCGGCACGTCGTGGCCGGCCTTCTCGGCAAGGAACCAGCGGTGATCCAGCACCTCATGGAAGAACTGTGCCGGCTCGATCTGCGAACGATATTCACGTGGAATCATACGCACGGTCGGCTCATACACCTCACGCATCCAATCGGTGGCGACGATCTCCAACTCCTCGCCTTCACGCCACGTGGAGGCACGGTACGCATCCAGATCGTTGAGCAGGCGCCGCGCCTGATTCTCCTGCACATCTAAACCGGTCAGTCGCAGAAGCTTGCGCGACGCATAGCCGGCATCGACCACGCGCGGGCGGACCAGCACACGTTTGCCGTCCTCCGCGGTCTTCATCTCCAGCTCGTCCACGTCGAAGCCCAGGTCGTTGAGCTTGTTGACGCGCTGCTCGATCTTCCACATCTCATCCGGGCCGAACTTGTCGGTGTCGGTCAGCGTGCTCCACAACGAGTGGTAGCGGTCGACCAGACGGTTGCCCACCTCGATCTCGTCCACGTCGCTCGGCAGCAGACGGCCAGAAGCCAAATCCATCAATTCACCGATGATGTTGGTGCGAGCCAAGTCGATATCGTATTCACGCTGGCCATCGGTAAGCTGCACCTGCAAATCACCGGTTTCGGCGTCCACCAGGAAGGCGGAAAACGCGTCGGCATCACGCAGGAACAGGACGTTCGACAGCGACACATCGCCCCAGTAGAAGCCGGCCAAGTGCAGGCGAACCAGCAGCACGGCAAGGGCGTCGATCAAACGCTCGGCAGTATCCGGCTGGAGATTGCGGGCGAACAGCGCGCGGTACGGCAGTGAGAACTTCAGGTGACGGGTGACCAGAATCGCTTCCAGCGGTTCGCCGTTGCGGTCATGACGACCGGTGACCACGGCAATCGGGATGACGGTCGGCAACTCGAGCTTCTGCAGTCGGCGCAGAATCTCATACTCGCGCTCGGCCACCTGACGGGTGATCTCTTTCATGGCGTACACCTCGTCGCCCACATGCACAAAACGCACCACGTGGCGGGAGATGCCTCGCGGCAGGTTGGCCAGCAGGTCCTCGGGCCAGGTGGCCAGGGGCTTATGCCAGGGCAGCGTGAACATCTTCGGGTTCGAGCTGGCGGCGGTGATCTTCAATGCTTGCGGCTCAGCTGAACTGGCATGTTCGTCTTCGGCTTTTACGGACGTGGCCTTCAGCGCGCGCGGATCCATCTGAGGCAAATCGTTCAACTCCATGTGTTCGATTCTACGTGGTGCTTGGGAAGTGCAGCGAGTAGCGGCGACTTCGGCGCGTTATTCTCGCATACGAATAAATCATCTGTATGGGATTTGCCGGCCGAATTGACGTCCCGTATGCGACGCCTCATGCGCAATCTGAACAAAATGAACGCAACAAGTAACATGAGCCCCGCTGCCGCGGCAATGCTGCCTACGGCGGCACCCGTACGACCGATAAGGCCAGGATTGCCCGGCTCCTCGCTCGGGTTATCTTCGGGCGGGACAACAGGAGTTCCAGTGCTAAATTTCGGCTCTACTGTGATGTTGAGATCAGCGGATGTGCCTCCACTGCCAGGAATCGAGATGAGGAACGGATCACAGTCGTATGCTTTGTTGGCTTTCGCCGAACTCGTGCGGGAGACCAGATATAGGCCGAGCGGCAGATTCTGGAAAGTGAGCTGACCAGCTACGTTAGTGGTGCCGGAATGCTGGTACAGCTTGTTTTTCGCCGCGTGCGTAGCGAGCTTCTTGGCCGCATCGTGATATTCACTTGATGTCAGGCGTTCCCAATCGGCAGTGAGGCCGGAAAAATCGCCGACGGTTTTATATGAGGAGACGCTACCATCATTGTTCGTTGTGACGGTGGCGACGCGCACGATGGAATAGGTATCGCCGGCAAGCAATTTGGGCGAAGCCGTGTCTCGGCCCCATACGGCATTGATGGTGAGAGCGCCGAAAGAATCAGCTTGCGCATACGGCACCATAGAGCCGAAGGCTGCAAGAACAGTGAGGACGATAGTAACGGCGGCGGCAATCATGGCAGCAATGCGCGCCGCACCATACTCGCTTCCGCTATGCGGGTCTAACATGTCTGCCCGGTCCTTTCCGCCGTGATGAATGTGATTGGTTATTTGTATTGGCTGGCTGAGGAGGCAAGTCACCGTCCGGCTCGATGGCTGTGGAGCTAGAATCACCGGATGCGACCTTGGCGCTCCCACTCTGCCGGCGTCGCCGCTCATGCCGCTGCCACAAATGCCATGCAATAAGCAAGGCAATCAGCGCGAGAGACGGCAACAAATACTGCAGCGGAATGTCCACGTGGAATGTGGATTTGGCGTCATTCTGCTGCTGTGGTGTGTATGGAATACGATGACCGCGCACCAGCAGCCGATGCGTGTTGACCGCATACGGTGTGCAGGTAATGAGCGTGACCAAATCCTTGCCGGGCTCAATCGCCAGTTGTTTGGCATCAGTCGGCAGAACGGTAGTGATCTTATCGACCTGATACGCATACGTGTCTTTAAGTATTGTGATATAGAACTTGTCGCCTTTTTTCATAAGGTTCAAGTCCGTGAACAGTTTTGCCGTGGGCAACCCTCGGTGGCCAGACAGCGCCGCATGAGTGGACGCGCCACCAACTGGCAGTGAGGTCTGTTCGAGATGTCCGATGCCGGATTGCAACACTTTCTCGGAAGTGCCGTGATAAATCGGCAAGGTCTCCTCGAGCTTAGGCACAGTGATGTATCCCATCATGCCGTCACCGTCAATATTGAGCAGACTGTTGTATTCCTCGTCCGTGGATGCGGAATTGACGGCACTGGCAAGAGCGTCGGTTTCTCCTGCATCGTTCTGGGCGAGCTTTTCGTTATAGGCGTGCGCAGCATCCAGCACCTTCTGGTACTGTTCCTGGCTCAATGCTTCAACGCTGGCGTCGTAGTTATTTACGGCGCGGCTGGCGTTGCGCATAATGAGGAAGTTGCTGATCGTCGGATAGAACAGAATGAGCATTCCACCGAGAATGACCAGTACGGGCAGGATGTTGCGCAGTCGTTTCATCGAGCGTTCTTTTCGCGAGGAAACCGTGTTGTGGGCGTAGCGGGTGTGTGCCCTTCACGCTCAAAACACGGCCATGCTCGTCAGGCGTTCTTGCGCTTGAGAGTCCAGGCAACGCCGAGCGCGATGACCAGCACACCAATCACCGTGAAGGCGATGGTACCCATGCCACCAGTGCCAGGCAGGACAACACCGGGCTTGTTCTGGACCGGGATGACACCGTTCGATGCGGTCTGGTCGTAGACGCTGCCATTGTTGTTGTCGTATTTGATGACGACGGTGGCATGCGTGGTGTCAGTGCCGTTGTTCTGGCCATCAACCTTCACGCCGATGGCGCTGGCGAGCTTGTTGTAGCCGGCCGGCGCTTTGGTCTCGGTGAGCGTGTACTCGCCGTTCTCCAGTCCCCGGAAGTCAACCTTACCGTTTGCAGGAGTGGTGATAGTCGTCGTAGCACCTGCCTCATCAGCCTTAGCTACACGGTATACAGCGTTCTGGGTCGCACTATCAGCGACTTTCACGAAGCTAATAGCAGTGCCGCCCTTATGTGCGAGTGTGAACTCAGCACCAGCAAGTCGAGTAGCGGTATCATCATAATTTTTACCAGTGTACTTATCGACGGTGAAGCCATAAGTGAAGACGCGAACCTTGCTGGGTTCGGACTCACCGGTGCCATTGGTGCTCGGGTTGTTGGAGTACTGAATCGTTGCGGAGTTGACGTTACCAGCACCGCCCACAACAGCATCCTTGTTCAGCGTGGCCGTGTAGGTGACGGTGATCTTCTTGCCGACATTGGCCTGCTGGTTCTTGAAGTTCTTCATGGTGACAGTAAGAAGCGTTTTGCCGTTGTCCGCAGGAGCAGTGGCGACGGTGTAGTCAGTGTCCGTGGTCAGTGCCGTATCTCCGACCTTAACGGAATCGACTTGTCCAAAGGTGAGGCCCTTAGACAACGTATCCTTGAAGTTGAAGGTGTAGGTGTTATAGGCGGACATGTCCGGAATGGTGGAAGTCAGGGTGAACTTCAGGGTATCACCGATCTTCGCGTCGGTGGCGTCCTTACCAGTGCCGTCTACCTGTACCTTCTTGTCGACGGTAGGCAGGTCGCCCTTGATGTCGGCAGTCACATTAGCGCGGCCAACGGAAACTAGCGTGGCGTATTGACCACTGGTGTTGGCCAAGGTCGCACCCGGCACAGCGACCACGTAGTAGCCGTAGTCGAGACCAGTGAACGTCGCAGTGTACTTACTGTTCGAGGCATCGGCAGATACCGTAGCGGTCGCGCCAACCGTGATGTTGTTGGCCTTGGTCTGCGCCCAGTTCGATGCCTTGGTAGCGAAAGCAACCAAGGCATTACCAGTCAGCTTGGATACGTAGTCGTTTGCTTTATCGTTGATGTTCGCGTCGGTAACATCAGTTAGTCCGGAAGCAGTGGAGTTCTTGAAGAACGGCTTCCACTCGTCAGTCAACGTGTAGGAGACAGCCTTGCCGTCACCGCTCACGGTGGCGGAGAACATCTTGTAGGCGTTCACGGTCTTACCGGCGAACTTCGCGTCAGTAGTGCTGACCGTCAGCGTGGCATTATCCGCTGCGTTGGCCGTGGCGACTGTCGTCGCAGCCAATCCAAATACGGTGGCAATCGCCGCGGCGGCAGCGAAAACCCTTTTCATCAGTGATTTCATTACTGTTCCTTTCCCTAAATGGAAATCTTTTCTGTTTGGCAGGTACGGTTTGTCTATGTGGTCGTCACGCGGCATGGGCACCTCGCTTTCGTATACGGCTGGAGCCCGAGCGGACTGTGCCGGATTGAACGCGTTGATTACGCACGTACCAGACCACGCCAGCTCCCATAAGCAGCAAGCCGAACATCAGGAACCACATCGTGCCCGCGCCTCCCGTATCCGGAAGCAACGCCGCATTGGTAACAATGGCCACGCGTTCCTTGGTGTTGTAGGAGACCGATACTTGGTATCCGGCCTCCGCGGGCTTGATGGTCTTGGTGGTATCGCCGTCCTTATAGGTCACGGCGGTTTCTTCCACGGTGTACGTGTAGTAACGCACGATGTCCTTGCCGTTGGCATCCTGTACATCCACGAATGCGACCGGCAGTCCTTGAATCACCTTGCGCCAGGTGTTGCTCCAGGAAGAGGCATCGGAGGAGTCCAACGTCACCGTCCATGGATTCTTCTGCGTCACGGTTGTGCAATCCGCGCCGAAGCATTGAATCGTCTGCGGCGTCACCGTATTGCCACTGCCATCGGTATAGTGCGCGGCGATCTTCAGTTCGACCGACTGCGGCCGTTCGAGGTTGCCGTCCTTCCATACCTTCTGGACGGTCAGGTCAATGGTTCGGCAACCGTCCTTGCCGCACGGGTCCTGGCCGTCGTCCGGTTCGGGGGTGAGTCCGCCGTTGTTGTCGGTCACGGTCGCGTCGAGCATGAGCACGGCCTTGGCCGGGGACTGGTAAGCATCGAGCTTCGTCTTGGTGCTGCCGTCCGTGGAGTCGACCACGGCGTTCTTAATGCCGACCCAAGTGGTGCCGGCGTCGCCGGATGCGGAGCTGTGCACAGCGCTGCTGTCGTATGTGTTGACCACGTCGAACAGCTTCACTTCCCAGCGATCGAGTCTGGTGTGCAGCGCATCGTCTGCCGTGTTCTTCCGCGAGAAGATCTTGTTGCCGTCCTGTGCGGAGGTGCGGGCCTCACCGGCGTTCGCGGCCGCCTTGCGGTAGATGCGGTAGGTGTTGTATGCCTTGCCGCCGTTGCCGTCATCGACCGGTCCGAGGATGTCGCTCATGGTGTTGAAGTCCCATACGGACTTGAGTTTGGTGTTCGAGAACGGGTCGACCAGTCCGCTGGTGCCGCGGATCGTGTCGGCGTAGACCATGTGGTCGTCCGCCAGCACGCCCTCGTCGTTCAGTCCGGCGAAGCCGCCCGCGTAGCCTGTGGAAAGATCCTTCACGCCGTCGGTGTCCTGAGTCGCTCCGCCACCGAACACGTCATAGCCGCTGGCGATGCCCGTCACGGTGGACTGTTCCACGCGGGTGCGGTTGCCCTTGATGAGTTGGACGGTCAGGTTGCTGCCTGACCCATCCATGTCGATGCCGTTCTTGCTGCAGGGCAGTTTGATGACGCTGTCGCCGATGGTGACGATCGCCACGTCGGTCTGCTGCTGGTTTTCGGCGTCGGCCTTGGACAGGGCGACGCTCACCTTCAGCCCGAACAGGTTCACGTACAGCACATTGCCTTCCGAGAGCACCTTGAGGTCGAATACCTTGCCGAAGATAGCCGGGAACCACTTGCCCAAGTCAATAACGCCGACCTGTTCCACCTTGTCGAGGTATAGGAGCTTGACCAGCGCGTTCACCACTTGCAGGAGCAGTTCCACGAGTACCGAGTTGACCTGCGTATCGACCAGATAGGCGCGGCTGGTTTCGCCGACGAATCCGCCGGCGATCTCGCCGCTGGTGACCTTCTTGAGATTGTCAGACGTGCAGCCCTTTACTCGGGCCAGGTCCGCGTAGCCGACGAATCCGCCCGCGACCTCGCGTCCAGTGGCCTTGTCGGTGGCTTTGCCGTAATCGTCGCCATGGTGTGTGGCGGTGACGGTGTAGCCGTCCGGAATGCCGGTGACATGTGAATCGCCAACGTGCGAGCCCCAGATGTCAAGTACGCCGGCCGTGGCACCGAGCAGATTGAGCGCATCCGTGCCGAGTTGTGCGTTGTCGGCAGCGACCGTGCCGGATTTGCCAAGATGCCCGATGAAGCCGCCCACGTAGTTCACGCCGGTCACACTGTTGAGGTTGGTGACCGCGGACTGCTTGACAGAGCCATTGATCAGTCCACCGCCGAAGCCACCGGCCGCACCGGTGTAACGCTTCGAGTCAAGCATGCCCTTTGTGGTGGAATCATGGGCGACAATCTGGATGCCGTCGCTCACGCCGTTGACCTGACCGTCGTAGATGAAGGTGCGGAACGCTTCGAGCACACCCACGTTGCCGACCTTGAGCAGTTTGAGCAGCAGGTTGGTGTTCTGGTCCTTGCCAGCTTCGCCGCCGCCGACGGAGGCGACGCTGGACACATCGGCAAGGCCGAAGAAGCCGCCCGCGTATTGTCCACTTTCAACGGCGCGCAACCCGGTGACTGTAAGCGCGGCTGAGTCCTTGGCAGTATCCACTTCACTGCCGGTGCCCTTGGCGGAATCCTTGTCACCGAGGATCGCGGCCTGCAGCGAGCCGGCGAAACCGCCGGCGTTCAGGGCATACTTGGTTGTGGTATTACCCTTACCGTCTTTGCTCTCATATGCGCCGTTGACCGTGTATCCCCATGCCGGGTCATCCGAGCTCACATGCGCACCGCGAATCGTCGTAACCGTGGCCTGCAATACGCTGACCAGACTTGCCGGGTTCGATACCAGCGAGTCGAGGATTCCTTGTAGGAATCCCTCGGATGCGTTGGTGTCCACATCCGCGACCGCGCCGGCAGTGGCCACGCCGATGAATCCGCCGACGTTGTTGCATCCTTCCACCTTGCGCAGGTTGGAGACGTTGGCACCGGCAGCGGTGACACCATCAGCAAGCTTCTGGCCGTTCTGGTCGAGATCGCCCCAGATCTGGCCGCCAACCGCGAGACCCACGTAACCACCGGCATTGCCGGTGCCGTGCGTGATGTCTTCGCCGGCGGCCGTGATTTTCATACCCTTGCGGTAGCCGGCCACGCTCGAGGATTTGATGACAGGCACGAATACCTGTGCCACGTCGAGCATCTGACCCAGATCAAACTTGATGCCTTTGTCTCCGAATAGTTGGATGGAGCCGAACGAGGATGCCGAGCCGGATTCTATCGTGCCCGCGTAGCCGCCCGCCGCGCGCATAGCCGAAACGGTCTTGACATCCATCGACTGGCCATCGGTGATCGTACCGGTGCGCATCAGACCGACGTGTCCGCCGGCGACGCCGGAATCATGCAGGTTCGCGCCAGTCCGATACTCCGCACGACCGGCGACGACGTTGAATCCGAAGATGTAGGATTCGAGGAACTTGTCCAGGGAATCCTGATCAGTAACAGAGCCCGCACCATCGCCCGTAGCTACCTCGGTAAATTCCTTGCCATACGCACCGTACTTGCCGATGTTGTCGATCCACGTCTTCCATTGGTCGTAGCTCATATTGCGCAAAGGACCAGTGACCTTCGAGTGCTCCTCGGTCGGGTAGACCACAGACAGCACGCCAGCGAGATTGCCGGCCTTGATGAGACCGCCAAGCAAGGAGAGCGAACCGCCTTGAGCGGTATCGGCCGCCTCCATGAAGCCGGTGTAACCGCCGGCGATTTCGGCACCGTATACGCTGCGGATGCGCGCGGCGTAGGCTACGCGCTGCGGCCCGTTGTATTTGCCGTCGGTATTCTCCTGCTTCCACGCTGCTGTGTTGTTGCCCCAGATATGACCGCCACGATTACGACCTGCATAGCCGCCGGCCATGCCGCGGCGTGTGGTCGTATCCGATGCCGCCTGGGCACGCACCGCGCCGCCGCACACTGCGGCATCGGTCGAGCTGTTGCGAATCGTCGGCGTGAAGTCCTGCACGAGCGAGAGCAGGTTGTCGAGGTTGACAAGCTTCTTGAGCACGCTGCCGTCACCAAGCACGTTCGCCACGGCTCCCGGCTGCATGGTACCCACGTAACCGCCGGCCGAAACCTGGCCGATGATGTATACGAACTCATGAGAGCTCGAGTCCTGAATGTGGCCGCCTTCGATGTCTCCGGCGAAACCACCAGCCATACCCAGTGGATCGGGCTCATTGTTGGCATTCCTATGATCTGCGGTGCTGGCCAGAACGGAGTATCCGCCGATGCCGCCAGTCACATCGGAGTGTTCAATCGTCGAGACGACGACATCCAGCACACTGAGTACATCGTTGAGATTGACGTTCTGGCCGAGCAGGCTCAGGCCACCGCCCACAGCTGCCGCCGAGCCGATGTCCATTTTGCCGATGTAACCGCCGGCGTATCGCGCAGCGGTGACTGCATATGTGCTGTCTTTGCTCAGATAGGTGTCATTGATTGATCCGGCGGTTTCCAGATTCTTCGGTGCCTTGACATCAGTATGGCGCAGTTGGGTCACACTGGAATGGGACACCTGCACACCGGAACCGTATCCGATATAGCCGCCGGCGGAACCGGATTGCGTATCGGACTGATCAAATCGGGTGGCGGAAACGGTGAAGCCGGGATCATCCGGGTCGGAAATCCCGTTACCGCTAGTTGCCTTCACGGTGGTGGCATCGGAATGCACACCCGCGTAGGAGATGAATGGCACATAGCCCTGCACCACCTGCAACAGGTTGGCGAGATCCACCGTACCGAATTTGCCGAGCAAACTCAGGCCGCCGTTGCCAGCCGAAGCGAGCGCACCGGAGACAACCTTGCCGCCGAAACCACCTGCGTATGCGCCGCCGGTCACATGGTCAAGGTTGACAACGGCCACGGGGTTGGTTTGCACGCGGGACTGTACACCGGCCAGCGTTGAGTCGTTCTTGAGATCGGTTTCGGAGAACTGGTTGACCTTGCCGCTTTGGAAGTTTCCCGCATAGCCGCCCGCGATATCGCCTTCGACATAACCGCCGTTGACGTACGTCACGGTGGTATCCGTATAACTTGGAATCAGATACGGTACGGCACCGAGCAGGTCGTTCACGGACAGCAGGCCGCCTTGGATCAGGCCATCCAATACGCTGGAATCTTCTGCGTTGCTGAGCGCGTCGGCGAGGCCGCCGGTGGTGGAGAAGCCCACGAAACCGCCCGCCACACCATCGGACGTGCTGGTATCGGCTGTGACCGATTTGAGGTTTGTCACATGGCTTTCCCGGGTTTTGGTGCTGTTGGCCTGACCATAGAAACCGCCTGCAGCGTAATCGGTTGTTTCGTTGTTCTTGTTCTTGCCGGTTGCCGCAACCGTGAATCCGCCAGAGATGCCGTTCACGTTCGATGCAGTGACTGCAACCGAAGAATATTGGGCAACCGATAGCAGACCGGAAAGCTTGATAAGCCCGAGCACATTGAGACCGCCAGCGCCGATGGCGTCGCCTGGTCCAGAGAAGCCAATAAAACCGCCGGCTTCTCCCTTGGCCAAGACCGTGGCCAGATTGGTAAGGTTCGTGTGGGTCACGTCGCCGCCGGTGGCGCATCCGATGGCACCGCCTGCATAATATGAACCAGCCGTCACTGTCAGGCCGGATGCCGGAGCGGTGACAGACATGTTCTCCACGGTGAACGCGGCAAACTGGTCGAACTTCTTGAGCATGGCAATATCGCCAATTTTCACCACACTGTTGAGCAACCCAGCTACCGTTGTCGGTTGCAGATTGCCGGCGATGCCGCCCGCGTAGGAGCCCGTGGCCGTGACCGATTCAAGGCCTTCTATGGTGGTGGAACGCTGCTGTGGGAAGTCACGATGATTGTTGTACTTCCAGAATGTGAGTTTTTGAAGGCGGTTCTGCGAGGAATCACCGATCACCGTACCCGAACCTTCGCCCACAAGGCCGCCCGCGTAATCACCGCCGGCAGCAACTGTGAGGGAACCCTTCATCTGTGTACCGAGAATCGCAGAAGGATTCACACCGACGATGGATAGCAGTTCTCCTGCACCGTTATCGCTGCCGCTCAGCAATTTAGTCACAGCTTTGGTGAGCTGTTTCAACAGCGATGCATTCGTGGTATCGTCCGTACCGAGTTCCAGGCCCCATCCCACGGAGGCGAATCCGGTGAATCCTCCGGCGTAGGATCTGTCGGCAGTCACGGCGACCGAAGCCGTAATCGAATTATTGACAGCATAGGCATTGGCCATGGCACCGTTGAAGCCGCCGGCGTAGTCTTCGGCCTGCACGGTGATCTTATCGTCACCGTTTACCGTCAGGCGACTGTTTTCGATGAGGCTCTGCGGACGCAGCGCAGACAGCAAGTCGACGCCAAGCGAGTTAATCAGACCGCCCACGTTGCCGTTGCGACCTACTCCGGCAAAACCACCGGCATATTGCTTTGCCCGCACGGTGAAACCATTCGTGCTCGTCACCGAAGAGTTCTCAATGATTGCACCAATCTGCGCACCGACAAAGCCGCCGGCCTGCGGGTTGTCCTTGTTGCCGATCACCACGTTCTTTTTGAACCCGTTCACCGAACTATTCGAGATAACCGGGTTGTAGTAGCCAACCGGAATCAAGGCATTCAGCCCGAGCGTGCCGGACAGCAACCAGTCCACCAAATCGCCCAGCCCGAGGAACGGGATAATGTTCAGAATCCCCGAGAGTACCTTGGTGAGCGCTCCTACGATGCCGGAGACTGCATCGTATCGGGTTGCGCCCTCAACATATCCCACGAAACCACCGGTCATACGGCTTACGCTGGATACCGAAACATCCGCCACTTCACAATCCGTGACCTTGGCATCGCCGTAAATACGGCCGGCGAACGCACCCGTGGCGAGATTGGAAGGATTGCCTTTGTGCAGGGTGAGCAGACCTTGAAGATTGAGGTCAAGATTTACTTGTCCGAATGTCAGCAGTTTCAACGCCTTAAGCAGAAGATCCAAAAGTCCACCCACTGCCGAAGTGAGTGTGCCGATCAAGGTCGGCGGAATATACGATTCACTCGTATGATTCGTCACAGACACGTCCTGCAGCTTGAGGTTCGACACCACGGCCGTACCGGCGCTGCCCAGACTGGTGTTGTTCATCACGGTCTTGTTCGTGATCGAGGCGAAGAAGCCGATGCCCTGCTGCTTGCTGACGTCCAGCTGCTTGCCCTGTTGATTGACGACCACATGGCTGATGACCGGCCGAGCTGCTGTGGTATGCTCCACGCTTGCGCCATCCGCGCCGACAGCCTTCCACAGGCTAGCCACAGCGTCTGCGCTGTTGGAGACCGCGCCGAGCATGGTGCCGGAGAACATGAGCGGAGTCCACTCAGTACTGGCGGCATCCGCCGCGTTCTTGGACAAATCGATGTCACGGAAGATCAGATAATTCGCATCGGCCGAATATGTCAGACCAGTGTTGGCGGCAGAGTAGTCCGCTTGCGTACCATCAGCACCCACGCCGTAATACCTGGTGCGGGTCTTATCAGCGTCCACTTTCGTATGACATATCGCCAGCGAATTGTCATAGTCGGAGGCATCAGCATTGCGCAAGGTATCCGAATCGGCAAGATCGGCGTCACCGGCGTATTCAGTGGACGACGCGCCATCTACCCAGTGGTAGCCAAAGAGTCCTTGCCCGGTGCAGGTCTGCGTGACCTTGTTGATACGGCCAATAACCTTCTTGCCGGAACCAATCGCACGCAGCTGCTGCTCGTTGCCGATCAGGATGTAGGTCTTGCCGTTGATCTCCTTGGTGACCTGACCTTCAAAGTCACGGCCGCCAAGCGCCGTCGCGGCGACCTGCACATTGGCCTTCGCCGGCGATTGATCCGTCGCATTTGAGGAATCGTTCTTGGCATCTTGAGAAGATGCATCGTTTGGAGACCGCGTTTGGGCTCCATCATTAGCGGAATTGCCAGCGGTAGCTTCTGCTGAGTCGTCCGCCTTATTGTCTGTCGCACCATTTGAGGATTCGGAAGGTGTTGGCGCACCGTTTGATGTATTGGCCTCTTCTGACGTCTTATCGTCAACGTTGACATTGCGAGCAGAAGGAGCAGCTACGACAGTATTATCCCCCCCCCCCAGAAATTACGGCGTTAGGAGAGCTACTCACATCGTCTATATTCTGAGCATATGCTGCAGGCACCATGCACACGATGGACAAGGAAACAGCAATAACCGAAGCAAGGCAACGCTTCAAGGCATGGCGCTGCCTTCCAGATTCCTGTTCTGTTCCTCCGTTAAACCCGCAACGGACGAACTTCGATTTCGAGCCCATTGTTTCCCCTCATAGATTCGCAATCCCTTTTTCGGGAGGTCACTGCATACAATTATACAAGAAGTTGGCCCGTTGTCTAATTGAAAGTGCAACACCCGTTATTGGAGATTGTCCAGATAACCAGTCCGAAGGGATGTTGCACCTATGGGGAAAGTATATTCGCACCTGTCGGAAGAGGAACGCCAGGTCATCCAGATCGAGGTCGGCAACGGCACGAGCGTCAGGAAGATAGCCCGTTTGCTGGGACGCGGCCCGTCCGGCATCAGCAGGGAGATCAGGCGCAACACGTGGTTCCCGTCCAACGAGAGCGAGTCCTACCGGCCGTACCGGCCGAAGCGTCTGAAGACGGGCCCGTGGACGGGCCGCTACTACATCGCCGGCCCCGCGCAGCGCAAGGCCGACCGGCGCAGGGCGAAGCCGCGCAAGCCATACCGCCTGTCATTCGGCCGCCTGTGGGCGCGGGTGGACGAATGGCCGGGTAGAGGCTGGTCGCCGCCGCCGGTCAGCGGCATCATCCGCCGTTGCCTGCCCAAACGCACGATCATCGAACCCGGTATGGCAAGAGGGCTCCAGGAGATCGTCGACGAGACCGACAACCGGCCCATGCGCATGCTCGGCCACCTCACGCCCGCCGAGGCATTCGCCGACGAGCTGCTAAACTTGCAAGACAAACAAGGATGTCGCACTTCTAAATAGACAACGGGGACAAAAGAACAAAAAACGCTCATTTGCGGGGGCCGGTTAGCGTATGTCTTTCTGGGCAAAAAGAAAAGCCCCGCAACTACGCGGGGCTTTTCCAACGAGGCCATAAGAGAGGAAGAGAATCGCCTCGTTTAATGGTTGGCATGACCGGAGTCATACCAAGTATCTGCTAGTTCCTCTACTAGTTCAGACGCAGCTCGGTCGACGGAGCGAACAGGTGCATCTTGGAGGGGTCGATCTTGATCTTGACGGTCTGGCCGATCTTCGGCAGCGCACGCGGGTTCACACGAATCGTGGTGAGCTTGTTCTGGTCGGACATCATCGTGGACGCCTCGGCAGCGGAGCCATCGGTGATGATGGTGCCGTAGATGTAGCCGTCGGAGCCCAGATCCTCGATGTTCTGAACCTTCAGCGAGAAGGCGTTCGGATCGTCCGGGGTGGCCAGGGTGGCATCCTCGGGACGGAAGCCGACGACAATCTTGCCGCCATCCTCAGCGGTCAGCTTGTTGACGGCCTCGGTGGGCAGGTCGACGGTGTCCTCACCGATCTTCGCCTTGCCGTTGACGACCGGGTGAGTGTTGATGTTCATCGACGGGGAGCCGATGAAGCCGGCGACGAAGACGTTGGCCGGGCGATCG
>OAUH01000387.1_pt1 | contig 28956 bp, 33 predicted proteins | sample 1495121 | NCBI WGS metagenome assembly OAUH01 (sample SAMEA2580006, study PRJEB22360) | human gut metagenome | reverse complement strand
GTTCTGGCAGCCAGAAGAGCAAAAGGAAGAAAAAGATTATCAGCGTAGGCCGCATATATGTGGCCTTTTCTTCTATACAGAATGAGAAAAAGCGGATAGTCTGTTTACCGTAGAACACAGCAGGAGCATAGGGCAATGCGGTTTTCAGAATCATTGAAGAAAAATAAGGATTTTCAGCTGACCTATAAAAAAGGAAAGTCTTATGCGAACAGATACCTGGTCATGTATGTCAGGAAGAATGGAACTTCCGGCAACAGACTGGGTCTTTCGGTCAGCAAAAAGGTAGGGAACAGTGTGGTCCGCCACCGGGTTACACGATTATTGAGAGAAAGTTATCGACTTCAGGAAGACTATTTCCGGCGTGGATATGATTTGATAATAATTGCGCGGGCTGGAGCTAAAGATAAAAGCTATCACGAAATCGAAAGCGCAATGATCCACCTTGGAAAGCTTCATCATATATATATACAGGACACACAGCAGGATTCTTCGGACAATGAAATGGAGATGAAACGATGAAAAAGCTGATGATTGCAGGGATTCGTTTTTACAGAAAGCATTTATCAAAGTATAAGTTGCCGACGCAGCACTGTATTTATACGCCTACCTGTTCCGAGTACGGGCTGGAGGCGATCGAAAAGTACGGGGCTCTCAAAGGAGGGCTTTTAACAATCTGGAGAATACTCAGATGTAATCCATTCCACCGGGGAGGGTACGATCCGGTACCATAATTGAATAAAACACGAAAATGGAGGAGATCTGATGGAAGGTTTATTATTGACACAGTCATCAGCTCCGATTGTAGGCCAGATTTCCTGGCTTCTGGGGCACTTGATGAACGGAATTTTCAGTGTGCTTAGTAATGTATTCCATATTGAAAATATTGGTATTTGTATCATTATTTTTACAGTCATTATTTACACACTGCTGCTGCCGTTGACATATAAACAGCAGAAGGCATCAAGATTGACAGTTGTAATGAATCCGGAACTGAGACGGATTCAGAATAAGTATAAGAACAAGAAAGACCAGGCATCGATGATGAAGATGCAGGAAGAGACCAAGATGGTATATGAGAAATATGGGACATCTATGATGGGTGGTTGTTCCATGCTTTTGATTCAGCTACCAATCTTGTGGGGGCTCTTTTATGTAATCCGTAGTATTCCGGCATATGTACAAGGAATCAAAGATGTGTATATGCCATTGGTAGAGCAGTTGTTGTCCACGGACGGCGGACAGAAGGCAATGGAGGCAATCGGTAAGACGAGCGCTATTGCCATGGATCCATCCAGATATGATTTTAGTAAGGCTAATACGATGGTGGACGCACTGTACAAATTTCAGGAGAGTTCCTGGAATACATTGGCTGATAAGCTTCCGGATTTGGAATCCGTGATTCGATCCACTCAGGAAAGCCTGGTACATTTGAATTCTTTCCTTGGAATTAATATTGCAGAGACGCCGATGAATCTTCTGATGAATTCCCTGAAGACGGGGGCCATCGTAACAGCGATTCTGGCTTTGTCCATTCCGGTGATTTCCGGACTGACACAGTATATCAGTATGAAGCTTATGCCTACAGCGACGCCGACGGATAATGAAAGCAGCGATAATACAATGGCAAATTCCATGAATGCGACCATGAAAATCATGCCGCTGTTTTCGGTAGTAATGTGTTTTACATTTCCTTCCGGTATCGGACTTTACTGGATCGCGAGTGCGGTTGTTCGTATGATTCAGCAGTTAGCTGTTAATAAGTATCTTTCCAAGATTTCACTGGAAGAGCTGATCGAAAAGAATCAGAAGAAAGCGGCGAAGAAGAGGGAAAAGAAAGGTACTAATGCAAAGAAGCTCTCAGAAATGGCTCAGGTAAATGCAAGAAGAATTGAGGAACCAAAGCCGAAAATGACAGAGGAAGAGAGGGAAAAGGCCCTGGAAAGAGCGGCGGAGAAAAGCAAAAATGCGAAATCAGGAAGCCTTGCGGCAAAAGCAAATCTGGTAAAACAGTATAATGAAAATAACCATAAAGACAGTCAAAAGTAGTAGAAGAAAGAGGTTATCAGGATGGGTGAGATTACAGTATCAGCAAAAACATTGGATGATGCAATTACAGAAGCCCTGATCCAGCTTGGCGTAACTAGCGATATGCTGGAATATGATGTAATTGAAAAAGGAAGCAGTGGGTTTTTGGGAATCGGAAGCAAGCAGGCTGTCATTCGTGCATGGAAGAAACAGATAGTGGAAGAGACGGACGAATTAGAAGAACTCAAAGAAGAGATTCAGGAAGTCATCTCTGAGGTAAAAGGTGAGGAAATAACAGAAAAGCAGGAAATGAAATCCGAGCCGAGAGAGAAAAAGCCACGCAGGGAGAAAAAAGAACGTAGAGAAAAGAGAGAGAAAGAGTCGGCACAGGTGAAAGAGAGTAACGAGACAAAAGAAGTAAAAGAGCCAAAGCCGGTTCAGGAAAGCAGGAAGCTTGCAAAAGTTCAGGATGAGACGATTGCCGCATGTGAGAAATTTCTTACGGACGTCCTGCACGCAATGAATATGGAAGTCAAAATCACTTCCGGCGTTGATGAAGAGGGAGCTCTGGAAATCGTGATGGACGGCAAAAATATGGGAATCCTGATCGGTAAAAGAGGACAGACATTGGATTCTCTCCAGTATCTCACCAACCGGGTTGCAAACAAGACCCAGGACGGCTATGTGAGAGTCAAGCTGGATACGGAGGATTATAGAAGAAGAAGAAAAGAGACGCTTGAGAATCTTGCAAAGAATATCGCCTATAAGGTGAAGAGAACGAAAAAAGCGGTTGCGTTGGAGCCGATGAACCCATATGAGAGAAGAATTATTCACTCTGCTCTTCAGTCGGACCGTTATGTGACGACGCACAGTGAAGGAGAAGAGCCTTACAGAAGAGTCGTAGTTACATTAATCAGAAACAAATAAAGACAAAAAAGGGCTGATTTCCAGAATACAGGATAATCTGCCCTTTTTTAGTGCTTTGGAGGATGAAAATATGATAAAATTAACGGAGACAATTACTGCAATTTCGACCGCCATGTCAGATTCAGGAATTGGGATTGTACGGATAAGCGGTCCGGAAGCCTTTGAAATTGCGGACCGGATCTATAAGGGGAAGAAGCAGCTTTCCAGTCAGAAGAGCCATACTGTTCATTACGGTTGGATTAAGGATGGGGAAGATACCATCGATGAGGTGCTTGTGATATTGATGAGAGGTCCACACAGTTACACCGGGGAGGATACGGTGGAAATTAACTGTCACGGGGGCGTCTTTGTAGTCAGAAAGATCCTGGAAACAGTGTTGAAAAACGGTGCCAGAGCCGCAGAGCCTGGAGAATTTACGAAGCGTGCGTTTTTAAATGGAAGGATGGATCTTTCCCGTGCGGAAGCTGTTATTGACATTATCCATTCGAAAAATGAGTTTGCACTGAAAAATTCAGTAAGTCAGTTAAGAGGAAGTATTCAACGTAAAATACAGGCTATGCGAGATGAAATCCTCTATCACACCGCCTATATTGAGTCGGCGTTGGATGATCCGGAGCATATTTCTCTTGATGGGTATGCAGAGAGCCTTGTGGAAAAAACAGAAAAATTGTTGAAAGAATTGAAAAAACTTATCAATACTGCGGATAACGGAAGAAAAATACAGGAGGGGATACGAACTGTTATTGTCGGAAAGCCAAATGCCGGAAAATCATCATTACTAAATGTGCTTGTAGGTGAAGATCGGGCGATTGTAACGGACATTGAAGGGACGACAAGGGATATTCTGGAAGAGCACATTCAGTTAAATGGCGTCAGCCTGAATATCGTGGATACGGCGGGGATTCGTCAGACAGAGGATATAGTGGAAAAGATTGGCGTTGACCGGGCGAGAAATCAGGCAGAAGAGGCAGATTTGATTATTTTTGTAGTTGACGCGTCGCGAAATTTGGATGAAAATGATTTTGAGATTATGAGGATGATTGAAGATAAGAATGTTATTGTCCTTCTAAATAAGTCGGATTTGAAGACCATGGTCACCCAAAAGATGGTAAAAGAGCATCTGGACAAACCGATGATTGAGATTTCCGCAAAGGAAGAAGAGGGAATTTACGAACTGGAACAGACAGTCAAGGAGATGTTTTTCCAGGGAGGGCTCACCTTTAATGATGAGGTTTATATTACCAATGTTAGACAGAAAGAAGCCCTTTTGCAGGCGTTTGCAAGCCTTTCACAGGTAAAGGAGAGCATTGAAAGCGGTATGCCGGAGGACTTCTACACCATTGATCTGATGGACGCATATGAGGCATTGGGAAACATTACGGGAGAAACGATAGGAGAGGATTTGGTTAATGAAATATTCAGCAAATTCTGTATGGGAAAATAAGGATAGTTACGATGTGGCTGTAATTGGAGCCGGACATGCCGGCTGTGAAGCGGCCTTGGCGGCGGCAAGACTGGGGATGAGGACCATCGTCTTTACAGTTAGCATGGAAAGCATTGCCATGATGCCGTGTAATCCGAATATTGGCGGGACGTCTAAAGGTCATCTGGTGAAGGAAGTGGATGCCCTTGGAGGAGAGATGGGAAAGGTCATTGACCGGACTTTTATTCAGTCAAAAATGTTAAATAAATCCAAAGGACCTGCGGTTCATTCTCTAAGAGCTCAGGCAGATAAGCAGGAGTACAGCAAAGCCATGCGGATGGTATTGGAAAATCAACCGGGACTGGACTTAAAGCAGGCAGAGGTGGTAGATATCCTTGTGGAAGAGGGAAAAGTCATGGGTGTACAGCTTATTTCTGGTGCAATATGCCACTGTAAGGCCGTAATTCTTTGTACAGGGACATATTTGAAGGCAAGGTGTATTTATGGTGATATTAGTATTGAAACGGGTCCAAATGGGCTTCAGGCGTCGACCTACCTGACCGACTGCCTGAAGCGACTTGGTATCCGAATGTACCGTTTTAAGACGGGAACTCCGGCAAGAATCGATCGTAGATCGATTGATTTTACAAAGATGGAGGAGCAAAAAGGAGATGAAAGGATCACCCCGTTTTCCTTTACAACAGATCCGAAGTCCATTCAAAGGGAACAGGTATCCTGTTGGTTGACATATACCAATGAAAAAACGCACGATATCATTCGTAAAAATTTGGATAGATCTCCTTTATTCTCCGGCGCCATTGAAGGGACCGGACCCAGGTATTGTCCGTCTATCGAAGACAAAGTTGTGAAATTTGCTGATAAAAAGAGGCATCAGGTATTCATTGAGCCAGAGGGAGAATCCACAAATGAAATGTATATCGGAGGAATGTCAAGCTCACTTCCCGAGGACGTGCAGTATGATATGTACCGCTCTGTGCCAGGATTAGAACATGCCAAAATTATACGAAATGCCTATGCGATTGAGTATGACTGTATTGACGCCAGACAGCTTTATCCTACGCTGGAATTCCGTAAGGTAAAGGGACTTTACAGTGCAGGGCAGTTTAACGGGAGTTCCGGATATGAAGAAGCGGCTGGACAGGGACTTTTGGCTGGCATTAATGCAGCGTTAAAGCTTCAAGACAGGGAACCGCTCGTACTGGATCGTTCTCAGGCGTATATCGGCGTTTTAATCGACGACCTGGTAACAAAGGAAAGTCACGAGCCATACCGTATGATGACGTCCAGAGCTGAATATCGTCTCCTGCTCCGCCAGGATAATGCAGATCAGAGGCTGACAAAGATTGGTTATGAGATTGGATTGGTTCCCAAGGAACGTTATGACAATCTGCTTAAGAAAGAAAAAAAAATTGCATCTGAGATAGAACGTGTAGAACACACGCATGTGGGAACAAATAAAAAAGTTCAGAACCTACTTGCAGAGTATGGAAGTACACCACTAAATTCGGGGGCAACGATCGCTGATTTGATACGCAGGCCGGAACTTCACTATAATTTCCTTGCACCGATTGATGAAAGGCGCCCAAATGTCTCGGAAGAAGTGGCAGAACAAGTGGATATTAACATTAAGTATGATGGTTATATTAAGCGCCAGATGCGTCAGGTGGAACAATTTAGGAAAATGGAAAAGAAACGAATTCCGGAAGATATTGATTATCATGAAGTGAAGAGTCTTCGTATCGAGGCGGTACAGAAATTAAGCGAACAGCGTCCGGTGTCAATTGGACAAGCCTCCAGAATATCAGGAGTATCTCCGGCAGATATTTCTGTACTACTTGTCTATATGGAGTCAATGCGGCAGGGATAGAAGATTAAAGGAGAGAGAAAATGGACAACATAATGGAATCAAAGGTAAAAAGATTGGGTCTTTCCCTGACGGACAGACAGCAAGAACAGTTTGATACTTACTATCGGATTCTTGTGGAATGGAATAAAGTAATGAATTTGACGGGAATTACAGAGTATGATGAAGTCAATGAAAAGCACTTTTTGGATAGTCTTATGATTGTAAAATCGTTTGATATGTCAAAGGTTTCCTCTATAATCGATATAGGAACGGGAGCAGGATTCCCTGGAATTCCACTGAAGATTGTTTTTCCTGAAATTCAAGTTGTACTTCTTGATTCATTAAATAAAAGAATTCGTTTTTTAGATGAAGTGATTCAGCAGTTAGGGCTAGAGAAAATCGAAACGATTCATGGAAGGGCAGAAGACTTTGCTAAGAAGACACAGTATCGGGAAAAATTTGACTTTTGTGTTTCACGTGCGGTAGCAAATCTTGCTACTTTATCAGAATATTGTCTTCCATATGTGAAGATAGGTGGTTATTTTGTACCATATAAATCTGAAGATATCGATAAGGAAGTAGAACAAGCTGAAAATTCAGTGCAAATTCTTGGTGGAACTGTTGAAGAAGTGAAAAAATTTAAGTTGCCGGGAACGGAAATTGGAAGATCTATTATTAAAATTAAGAAAATAAAGCCTACGGCAAAGAAATATCCGAGAAAGGCTGGTCTACCTGCAAAAGAACCATTATAAGAAAAGTGGGAATGTTTCATGTGAAACATTCCCACTTTTTAAAATAAGAAACGAAAATACTAATTTACTAAAATAATTGGCAATACTTTTGATTCGGAGATTACGCTCTTTCGCACTTTTTGTAATTATTTCGGATCCAGGAGGATTTCTACCTGTTCGCAGAATTCTTCCGGCTTTTCTATTTGTGGTAAATATGTTGTCTCATCAATTTCAATAACCTCAATAGATGGCAAGTATTTCTGATATTGACGGGCATTATTTTCCAATAAGGGATTATTGATACCACGGATAACAAAGATACTGTGTGTAATATTTGGTAGAAACGGAACAAGATTTACCTTTGTATAATTTCCTTTAATACTTGCAAATAGATAGCGGGAATGCATATTATCAATATGTGCAGCCTCATGGCAGGCGTTAATCATCCACTCATCAATCTGTGTCTGATCGTAGAATAATTTCTCTATATTCGAGACAATCTGCTTTTTGCAGAATAAAATATTATAGAGAAAAGTGCCTAGAAGAGGCATACTAATTAAATGATAAAGTAGTTTACTTCGTTTGGATGGAATCTTAGCAAGATCATAGAGATCCTGTGGGTTTACAAATACCATTTTATCAATAAGCTCCTGATTTCCTGTCGAAACCATGGCAACGAGTGGAGCAGAAGAACCGGTGGCAATGACATCAACCTGCTTATGCACAACATTTTTGATAAAGTCTGATATCATCTGTACATATAAAAAATTCGTATATGTCAGATTTGGTTTGTCTGACTGTCCACATCCCAGAAGATCTATTGCATAGACGGTATGATTTTTAGCAAGCAAAGAGATTGTATAGGACCATTCAACAGAGGAACTCGCAGGTGCCAGATCGTGGAGTAAAAGCAAGGGCTTACCCTCACCACATTTCCGATAGTGGATCCTTCCAAATCTCCATTCGTAGTCATCCGTATCATCACGCTGAAGAAGATTATGCATTGTTGCGAAATAATGAATTCCTCTGTTTATGATATGTATTGTAGCCGTAGACAGGGCGGTAAGAATAACAAAAGATCTAAGTTTTTTCTTCATAATCACAACCAACTTTCATAGATATTGATATGACTATTATACTACATTGGGATAAGCAAGAAAAGTAATGAATGTATGAAATTTTCGACATGGTTTTTACTTACGTAGAACAAGAGCTAACAATACACTTAGATGGAATACTTTGTAAGAAATCTTAAAGTAAGCGTTTCACGTGAAACATTTCAGTGGAGCAGCAATTATGTCTAAAAAAAAGGTGAAAAATCAGGAAGAATTTTTATGTTTCACATGAAACATTGTATAGATTATGGAAATGAAAAATGATATAATAATGCTTATGAAAGAAAGGTGAAGTATAAATGGGTAGAATAATTGCGGTTGCCAATCAGAAAGGCGGCGTTGGCAAAACAACTACGGCGATCAATTTATCCTCATGTCTGGCGGCAAAGGGACAGAAAGTATTGGCGATTGATATGGATCCGCAGGGAAATATGACTAGTGGGTTAGGGGTAGAGAAAGATAATGTAGAAAATACAGTCTATGATTTGATTATTGGGAAAGCGGGGATCGAAGATGTCCTTTGCAGAGAAGTAATAGAAAATCTGGATGTGCTTCCTACCAATATTGATTTATCAGCTGCAGAGATAGAGATGATAGGAGTGGAAAATAAGGAATATATTCTCAAAGGAGAGGTGGCAAAGATTCGGAAAAGTTACGATTATGTTATTATTGACTGCCCACCGTCTTTAAACATGCTGACAATCAATGCCATGACGACTGCAGACAGCGTGTTGGTTCCTATTCAATGTGAATATTACGCATTGGAAGGATTAAGTCAGTTGATTCATACAATCGAGTTGGTGCAGGAAAGACTAAATGAGAATCTGAAGATGGAGGGGGTAGTTTTTACAATGTATGATGCCCGTACGAATCTTTCGCTTCAGGTAGTGGAGAATGTAAAAGATAACCTGGAGCAAACCATCTACAAGACGATAATTCCGAGAAATATAAGACTTGCTGAGGCACCAAGCTATGGTATGCCAATTAATTTGTATGATCCAAAATCATCCGGTGCAGAAAGCTATATGCTATTGGCAGATGAAGTGATTCATAAAGGAGAGGAAGAATGACAGCAAAAAGAAGTGGATTAGGGAAGGGATTGGGGAAAGGACTGGACAGTCTGATTCCGGACAACCGATCGACCAAAAAAAGTACACCTTTGAAGGAAAAGGTGGAAGAACCTGTATTAGCCGGAGAAAAAATGGTGAAAATCAATATGATTGAACCAAATAGAGAACAACCAAGAAGAAATTTTGAAGAAGATTCGCTTTCGGAATTGTCTGAATCAATCAAACAGTTTGGAGTTTTGCAGCCACTGCTTGTACAGAAAAAAGGGGATTACTATGAGATTATTGCCGGGGAACGCAGGTGGAGAGCTGCCAAGATGGCCGGAATGAAAGAAGTTCCAGTTATTGTCCGAGAATATTCCAGACAGGAAGTCGTGGAGATTGCTCTGATTGAAAATATTCAGAGAGAAAACCTCAATCCGGTAGAGGAGGCTCAGGCATATAAGCGGCTGATGGAAGAATTCTCTTTGAAGCAGGATGAAATTGCTGAAAGAGTAGCAAAAAGCAGAACAGCGGTCACGAATTCAATTCGTCTGCTAAAATTGGATGAAAGAGTGCAGCAGATGTTGATTGACGACATGATTTCCAGTGGACACGCAAGAGCACTTCTTGCACTGCAAAATAAAGAAGATCAGTATACAGCAGCAAACGAGGTTTTTGACGAAAAACTGAGTGTAAGAGAGACAGAAAAGTTGATACGGGAATGGAATAAACCGAAACCGGAAAAGAAGAGTTTAAAAAGAGAAAATGAATTTATTTACCATGATCTGGAAGAAAAAATGAGAGGAATTATGGGAACAAAGGTCTCTGTCAACAGAAAGTCAAATGGTAAAGGAAAAATTGAAATTGAGTATTATTCTGACGAAGAACTGGAAAGACTGTTTGAGATGATTATGAGTATTAGAGAGGAAGTCAGATAAGATGCAGAGTAAAATCCTGGAATCAATCGGTGTGGACCCGGCATATATTCTAATTGCCATGTTTTTGATCTTGATTGTCCTCTGCACTTTTTTCGTGAACTTAAATATGAAGTATAACCGGCTGAAAAGAAGTTACTCCAAGTTTATGCGGGGAAGTGATGGAAAGACACTGGAAGAAAACATTCGGCGTCACCTGGAGAAAATGGAAAGTATTGAGGAACTTTCAGAAGAAAATCAATTGGAACTACGTTTGCTTAGAGAAAAAATCAGCGGAAGTATCCAGAAGACAGGACTGGTACAGTATGACGCCTTTCACGAGATGGGAGGGAAACTCAGCTTTGCCTTTACTATTTTGGACGGAGAAGATAATGGCTGGATTATGAATGTCATGCACAGTAGAGAGGGATGTTATATTTATATAAAAGAGATTGTGGCTGGGGAATGTCACACAGAGCTTGCCGAGGAAGAAGAGGAATCGTTGGAGCGTGCGATATACGGGAATGACGAAGAATTGGCAGGTATAGAATAGATGGAGGAAGAGAATAGAAATGTTAGATATTAAATTTGTAAGAAGTAATCCGGATATAGTAAAAGAAAATATCAAAAAGAAATTTCAGAACGAAAAGTTGCCATTGGTAGATGAAGTATTGGAATTGGATAAAAGAAACAGGGAAATCAAGCAGGAAGTAGAGGCACTGCGTGCAGATAAAAATAAAATCTCTAAGAAGATCGGGGCATGTATGGCTCAGGGCAAAAAAGAAGAAGCAGAAGAGTTAAAAAATCAGGTAGAGGCAAATGCCGGAAGAACTGCCGAGCTTTCTTCTGAAGAAAAAGAAGTAGAGGAAAAGATCAAGGAGATTATGATGGTGATCCCGAATATTATTGATCCGTCTGTGCCGATTGGAAGAGATGACAGCGAAAACGTAGAGCTGGAACGCTTTGGAGAACCGATTGTTCCGGATTATGAGATCCCGTATCATACGGAAATCATGGAGAAATTTCATGGAATAGACTTGGAAAGCGCAGGAAAAGTAGCCGGAAATGGTTTCTATTACCTGATGGGAGACATTGCAAGGCTCCATTCCGCAGTTATTTCTTATGCAAGAGATTTTATGATTAATCGTGGATTTACCTATTGTGTACCGCCATTTATGATCCGCAGCAACGTAGTGACAGGCGTAATGAGTTTTGCGGAAATGGACGCTATGATGTATAAAATTGAAGGGGAAGATCTTTACTTGATTGGAACAAGTGAACATTCCATGATCGGAAAATTTATTGATTCTATACTGCCCGAAGAGACACTTCCGAGAACACTGACAAGTTACTCTCCATGTTTCCGGAAAGAAAAAGGTGCTCATGGAATTGAAGAAAGAGGGGTATATAGAATACACCAGTTTGAAAAACAGGAAATGATTGTTGTGTGCAAACCAGAAGAGAGTATGGACTGGTATGAAAAAATGTGGAAAAATACAGTCGATTTCTTTCGTACTTTGGACATACCGGTGCGTACACTGGAATGTTGTTCCGGTGATCTGGCGGATCTCAAAGTGAAATCCTGCGATGTGGAAGCATGGTCTCCAAGACAGAAGAAGTATTTTGAAGTAGGAAGTTGTTCCAACCTGGGGGATGCGCAGGCAAGACGTCTGGGAATCCGCATCAAGGGAGAGGACGGAAAAAAATATTTTGCACATACACTTAATAACACTGTTGTGGCGCCACCAAGAATGTTGATCGCATTTCTGGAAAACAACCTCCAGGCAGACGGCTCTGTGAAGATTCCGGAAACGCTTCAGCCATACATGGGTGGGATGAAGGAAATCAGATAATGCATAAATATACAAGAGCAATTGGGTTCGGAGAGGAGATTTCCGGCTCCATGATAAGAAAGGTGGAGGAAGAAGTCCGTACGGAATTTACTTCCCATGAAAGAAGAATACTGGACGAGAGCACGGATTACTGCGAGTTCAGAAAAATCATAGGAGAGCGGCTGGAACTGGCGCTGTACGGTGTGGAAGATCTGGATGAGAACTTTGAAAAAGAGTACAGTATTCCGGTGTTTCAGGGAAAGGGAATCACCACATATGCCGATGTGATTGTGGAAAAAAAGATTGATAAAGAAGCTTATGTGGGAATTTGCGAGGATGCCCGTGTGGATATTTCATTGATGTTCTATCTGCAAAACCCGATGGAATATGTGCGGGAACTACAGTCCGGAAATTTGGGGAAAAAGAAAACGTCCGTGACACTTTCTGCACTGGCCTGTGAAGGTACCGTACTTTTGCCAGTGACAAAAAATGAAAAGGACAAAAAAGAGCAAAGAGAAGAGTTCCGCAACCGGATGATGTTAGTCAGTGCGGCACGGAAAGGGGACTCCGAAGCTATCGAAACCCTGACTTTGAAAGACATGGATACATATCAAAAAGTATCCAAACGTGTGGTTACAGAAGATATCTTCAGTATTATTGATACTTATTTTATGCCGTACGGGGTCGAATGTGATTTGTATTCCATTATGGGGGAAATTCTGGATATGGATCTGGTTATCAATGAGGTAACAAGGGAAAAGATTATGGTGCTGACACTGGATGCAAATGAGATGATTTTTGATCTTTGTATTCCCAAAACAAAGATATTTGGGGAACCTGCGGTGGGCCGGAGATTCAAGGCCAACATCTGGCTCCAAGGGAAAATTAATTTTTCATAGGTACTTCACAATATTTCTGAAATATGATATAATTAAAAGCGTTGTAAAAAGAAAGCTACAAAAATATTTTGCTTCTTAGAAAAAGATAATTCCCAAATTTATTGATATATTTTTAATTGTCGCTATAGCTCAGCAGGATAGAGCGACCGCCTCCTAAGGAAGGGGCTTGCCTGACGCCTTTGAACTATAGGAAAAAGAACTCGATAGTTCGAATCTGTCAAAGTAAGTGTTATATAGCTTGCCACCAAAGGCGAATGTATCGAGGAAAGTTGGATGGAGCAATTTATCCAGAAAGCATAAGTAATTGAATAACCGGCTACCGATCCGGAAGCTTGAAAAGTGGAAGAAAGCCTTATTTTAAGCCCAAAATCGGACATGTCTTCGTAGCTCAGCTGGATAGAGCACTCGCCTCCTAAGCGAGGGGTCAGAGGTTCAAATCCTCCCGGAGACGCTAGACAAAGGCGGAAATGCAGTGGTTTTGATTGACTCACGTGCGTCCGCCTTTTGTTAGCAGAAAGGCAAATATCTCATGATAATTGCCACCAATTGATGGCAGAAATCAAGGCAAATGCCACCAAATTTATCGAAATGCCACCAACGTTTTGAAAGGGTAATTGCCACCAAATGGGAAGAGCCATGTGGAAAGTGATTATTAGGTCTGTCAATCGGAGTAAATATTAGCTTTTGTAGAAATCAAGAAAGAGAAAGCAAAATATCTGCCACCAACTGTTAGCAGGAAACAATTTCATTTTGATGGCACTGCCACCACCAACGATCGACAAGCTCGTTTGGTTCGAATCAATCTTTATCAAGAATGATTTGGACTGAACGGGCTTTTTTGTCGTTCGCAAAAGAAAGGAGTTACAGATGTCAGAAGAAAAAATGAACATTGGATCTGCAGAGGGAGATCAGGTATTGGAACTGGATATCAATCGGCTAAGAGCTTTCAAGAACCATCCATTTAAAGTGACTGCTGACATGAGCATGGTGGAATTGAAAGACAGTATTGAAAAATATGGAATACTTAATCCTTTGATTGTAAGACCTGTTCCGGAAGGATATTACGAAATAATCTCTGGTCACAGAAGAAAGTTCGCAGCAAAACAGCTTGGATATACCAAGGTTCCAGTCATCATCAAAGTCATGAAAAATGATGAAGCCATTGTAGCAATGGTTGATTCGAACCTTCAAAGGGAATATATCAGTCCCAGTGAAAAGGCTCATGCTTATAAGATGAGATACGATGTGATGAAAAAGAAAGGAAATACCAATGTTTGTGGACGAGTCGTCCACAAAACAAAAGGAAAAAGAACTGTTGAAATACTGGCTGAGGAGTTTGGAGAAAGCACAAAGCAGATACAAAGATATCTAAAACTTACGGAGCTTATTCCAGAATTGCTTACCAAGCTGGATGATGATCAATTATCAATCAGTGCTGCAGTTGAGATTGCATTTCTAAAAGAAGAAGAACAGAAATGGTTTCTGGAAGCAATGGACTACGCACAGGCAACACCATCACTATCTCAGGCACAAAGAATCAAAAAGTTAAGTCAAAGCAATGAACTGACAGAGGATGATCTAAAAGACATTCTTTGTGAAATAAAGAGGGAAGATATTTCAAGGGTGACATTTAAGACCGAACAGCTAAAGAAGTATTTTCCAAAAGATTATACCGTGGAAAAAATGAAACGTGAGATCATCGATATCTTAAAAATATGGATGGATAAATATTGGGATTTATAAGGAGGATTGTATTTTATGTGTAAAGTAATCGCAGTTGCAATGCAAAAAGGTGGATGTGCAAAAACAAGCGTATCGTTAAATCTGGGAATAGGACTTGCCAGAGCAGGTAAGAAAGTTTTGTTAATTGATAATGATCCGCAGGGAAACCTTACAGCCAGTTTAGGATATGAAGAACCAGATGATATGAGTGATACTCTTGCATCTGTAATGATGAAGATTATTAACGAGGAACCAATCGAACCGGGATATGGAATCCTTCATCATCAGGAAGGAATTGATCTGATACCAGGCAATATCGAGTTATCCGGTTTGGAAGTTCTTCTTGCGAATGTAATGAGCCGGGAAAACATCCTGAAAGAATATATTGATCATATCAAAGATCAGTATGGATACATCATCATTGACTGTATGCCTTCTTTGGGTATGACAACTATCAATGCTTTGGTAGCAGCAACATCTGTACTGATTCCGGTTCCGGCAGCTTATCTTCCGGTGAAGGGATTGTGTCAGCTGATCAAAACAATCTCTATGGTAAAGAAACGTCTCAATAAGAAATTAAAGATTGAGGGAATCGTTCTTACTATGGTAGATTACAGAACCAATTATGCAAAGGATATCACACAAAAATTACGTGAGGGTTATGAATCAACAATAGGTGTATTTAACACGTATATTCCATTTTCAGTCAAAGCTGCAGAATGCAGTTTAGAAGGAGTGAGTATTTACATTCATGAGCCAAAGGGAAAGGTTGCCGAGGCATATAAGAAATTGACAGAGGAGGTTTTATCTCATGAAAACTAGAACTGGACAGAAATTGAAATTAACAACTGTAGAAGAATTATTGGGAGTTCCTGCTACGGAGTCTTCGACAGAAATAGATGTTGATATGATCCATATGTTTAAAAATCATCCATTTAAAGTATTGGATGATGAGAAAATGTCAGATTTGGTTGAAAGCATTCGAGTTAATGGCATCTTATCTCCTGTTTTGGTACGTCCAGATGGCGAAGACAGTTATGAAATGATCTCCGGTCATAGGAGGATGCATGCTGCAAAGATTGTTGGATTAACTATGATACCTGCCATTGTAAGGGAAATGTCAGATGATGAAGCCATTGTATATATGGTAGATTCGAATATTCAGAGAGAAGAATTACTTCCTAGTGAGAAGGCATTTGCATTCAAAATGAAAATGGATGCAATGAACCGACAGGGAAAAAGATGTGATACCACTTTAGGACATGATGTCCCAAAGTGGAGTCATGAAATAATAGGTTCCGATAGTGGTTTTAGTGGTCGTCAGGTAAAAAGATATATCCGTCTCACAGAGCTGATACCAGAATTATTGGATATGGTTGATTCAAAGAGATTACAGTTTACTGCCGGTGTTGAAATCTCCTATATTGACAAAGAAATCCAACAATGGATATGTGAATACATCCATGAGAATGGAAATGTAAAACAGAACCAGATAGTCATTCTTCGTCAAGAATTGTTAAATGGAGCAATTACACAAAGCCAGCTGATCGATATTTTAAATGAGAATGCAATTGGAAGAATTCCAAAAAAGAAGGTAACTCTTTCAGAAAAGAAATTATCTCAATACTTTCCACCACATTACACATCTGCAGAAATGGAAAAAGTAATCATGGAACTTCTTACCAACTGGAAAGAACAAGGAGGTGCAGAGAATGGCTTTTGATTATATTTATGGTTTATCAGCAGATCAATATAGCTTCTACAGGATTCCAAAGAGCCTGATGTACGGGGATGAATTTCGCGATCTATCCCTGCAGGCAAAGCTTCTTTATGGATTACTCTTAGACCGGATGGGAATGTCCGCAAAAAATCAATGGATCGATAATGAGAACAGAGTGTATGTAGTTTATCCGATTTCCGAAATGCAAGAGGACCTGAATGTTTCAAAGAAAAAGGCAATCGAATACCTGAAAGAACTTGAAACAGTTGGATTGGTAAAGAAAAAGGTAAAAGGTTTTGGATTACCGAATCATTTGTATGTGAAAAACTTCGTTGTTTCACAACCGGCATAAGCATTTCAGAAGTTTAAAAATCGACACCCCTAGAGGTGCAAATTTAGGAAGGGAGGCACTTTGCATGGAACAACAGAAGCCACAGTTTCGTTATTATTATGGTGATGAATCTGAGCAATTCAGCTTCTTCAAAATACCGAAGCTTCTGATTACGCATGAAATTTTCCGGGGACTATCAAATGATGCCAAGATCCTGTATGGATTATTATTAGATCGAATGAGTCTTTCTCAGAAAAATAAGTGGTATGACGAAGAAAACAGAGCTTATATCGTATGCAGCATTGAAGAAATCACAGAATTATTGAATTGTAGTCGAAACAAAGCAATAAAATCACTTCAAGAACTGGACACAGATAAAGGAATCGGGCTGATAGAAAAACGTCGTCTGGGGCAAGGAAATAATACTATCATGTATGTAAAGAATTTTCTTATTCCGCAGGAAATGATCTCGCAGCAATCGAATGCTGATATAATTTCAGAAGTCCAAAATTTAAACTTTAAGAAGTCCAAAATAAGGACTTCTAAAAGTCCAAAAAATCAACTTCTAGGAGTCCAAAATATGGACCATAATAATACTTATAATAATAAAACAAATAATAATCAGACTGATGATTCTAATCGAATCATATCTGGTGACGATAAGCGATGTGATGAGGAATCAGAGCTTAAGGCATATCAATCTCTGATCAAAGAGAATATCGAATATGAATATCTGCTCATAACCTATCCAACAGAGAAAGAAACCATTGAGGGTATCTATGAGTTGATTGTGGAGACCATGATGACCAGTAGTGAAAAAATCCTTATCGCAAGTAACTGGTATCCGGCATCATTAGTGAAGAGTAAGTTCATGAAGCTTAATTATCATCACATTCAATACGTTTTGGATATGCTTCGGTCAAACACGACAAAGGTACGAAATATTAAGAAATACATATTGGCTTCACTCTTTAATGCTCCAACAACGATTGAAAGCTATTACAGAGCAGAAGTTAATCATGATTTTCCACAATATGCAGCAAAATAAAAGGAGGGATGATTATGTTCATTTTAAAATTAATCGGGAAAGTATGCGTATTACCAGTGATCATCGTATTGGCGATTCTTTTGGGAATCGTCAAAGTATGTGTTGGAATTTATAACTTTGCAAGGGCACTGTTCGGTCTTTTGATCGGTGCCCTGGTGATTCTTACTGTCATTTTCTATCAGGATTGGTTACAGATCGGTTTAATGGTAATTATTTCATGTATTGGGATATCTATCTTAGCTGCCGGAATATTTTTGGAAATAATACTGGAATCAGGAATTAGCAGATTAAGTAAGTTTGTACTATCATAATTAAAGGCGGTCAAAAATGACCGGGTTCAAACAAAGAGGCATTTGCTTTATCATAAGAGCGAAGAATGGAAAAATATAAAATAATGCTTTCTTATGAAATTATATCAAAATAGAATAAAAAAAGATTTTCGGGAGGGAAACTAATGAACAAAAAGGAAAATGAATATATTCAGTTGCCACCATTAAAAAGGGACACTGATTTAAGAGTGATCATGGCGCTGTGGGAATATGTTAGGCTGTCAGATGAAGAGAGAGAACATGTTTTAACTATTATGAATGAAATTAAAAAAGATAAAGAAAGTAGAGTGCTTCCATCACTTGAATCCTTTCAAAATCTGCCACAGGAAAATATCAATGATTTTGACAAGGTCATAGGGAAGATAATTAAGGATATTATTGTGGAGGCATGTGACCTTGCATGTTGGGTATACAGATATAAATTTATTGAAGGATGGACTCTGGAACAGATGGTAGATGAAAAAAGAAACGCAGATCAGTTCATTGTTGCTCTTTATTATCTATTTGAGAAATACTTCAATACACCTGATAATATTAATATCAAACCATCATAATAAAACTGGTGTAAGCTGAGATATAAATATGCTATACTGTTATTGTTCCTTATTTTTTTGACTGTATATATCGCAATACCTAAGTATTATACATCGGTATATATAATCTGATAAGTTGCCTTGTTTCTCAGTAAAATAAAGGTATCATATCGGAAAAGAGGTGTAGAATACTTGCAAGCTGAGAACTATATTATTGCTAAAATTGAGCAGTTGTGTAAAAAGAAAAAAATCAGCAGATACAGACTAGCTCAGAAATCTGGAATCGCACAGTCATCTATTTCTACATTGTTAAACAGAAAGAGCGTTCCAACGATTCAAACTCTTGAAAAAATATGTGATGGATTAGATATTACTCTAGCTCAATTTTTTACAGAGGATGAAGAATATCCTGATTTAACATCCGATCAAAAACAGTTGCTTTCTGACTGGGATGCAATGGATGATCATCAAAAAGAGTTGGTAAAAGCATATATACAGGGTATCATTAGAAAATAAGGGCAGCTGTGCTTAAAAAACGGCATAGCATGTCCTTATTTTTGTTTCGGGGGTTGTTATGAAACGATATCACTATTTATGCTGTGTATTTCTTTTAAGTATTATTCTTTGTGGCTGTCAGATACAGACAGTTGAAAGCTCAAATAATAATCAACAATCAGAACAGAAAGTAAAAGATGAGACTGATTTAAATCTATCACTACAATCCTCCATAAGAAAGGAGCAATGCTTTATATGCGGAACTCCTGCAGGGGGACTTCTTGACTACTATTATAAATTCGATTCTATTGGGATTATTCATTGGGCAGATATGTCGGTTACTGACACCCGGATTCGAGAATACGATGATAACAGAAATGAAAAGATCGACTCTGGGCATATGAGCACAATGGTACATTCTTTTGGAGAGGAGTATGGTTCTATTATGACACACTCACAACCGGATAGATGCATTGCGGAACCGAATATACACCTTGGTGAGAAAGATACCATGGATTGTGAATCACTCATTGATCAGTTGTGCCAAGATTGTCTGGATAAGGTATGTGAGTTTTATGAAGATCAGATAAACAGTGATAATGATGAATATCTGGAAAGCACAGGATATTGTCTGATTGATTTCAAGACAAAAGAATTGTATACTCTGTCCAATCCTTACCGTGGATATAGCATCCGAGATTATATGGTACGGTATGACTATAGAGAGCAGGGAGACGGAGAAAAGTATATTGATTTATTGATTTTCTATTCTCCTGTCCGTGGCGAAAAAAGATAGGTGTAATATTAAAAAAATGGACGTATTTCTTTTTTATATCTTCACGGGTTCCGGTTGGTGCATTTTTGTAGATGCTGATTGCTTTATCGTACATATCATAGATACTGCTGGAATCAATTTCTGACATAATGGTGTTCAAAGCAATATTTTTAAGCGCAGTTTCTATAAACATCATTTTCCCATATAAAAGAGATTTTAATTTTGTATCATATTGTATGGTTGCGTTAATCTCATTATATGAAGTGAATGGAAGTCTGTTAGAGGAAGATACAAAAAAACGGTATCCTTTATATCCGTGAAAATATCCGGTATTGATTAGTTGTTGCTTTTGTGAACTCCCTGAGATGGAAATTCCATTATCCCTAAGATGCCACATTAAAGCATCGGGTGATTTATAATCTGTATTTGCCATAGACTCTCCTAAACATTTGTAATAATAAGTTAAGTATAATACATGGGTTTAACATTAACAAGCTACAAGATGGGATTATTCTTTTTTCTGGACTGCTCGGAGGTAAAATCGGGCTGTGTCTGACCGAGGTATTGATTCAGATTTTCCAGTTTTCGGTTTAATGATTGAACCTCTTTTTCACATTTCTTGTAGGAGGAAGTCAGTTCATTTTTCTGTTTCATCAGTTCCTGATATTCTGCTTTTAGCTTATCAACATTCAATCCCTTTAAGTTTATCCCTGCCTGCTCAAGTACACGCTTTGCACCGCCATATAGAATGAGCTGGCTTTCGTATCGGCGGAAATATGCGTCTGGGTTCTTTGACTTTTTATAGGCAATGTGATAGGAGCGGTTGGTTTTGTACTGCTCGGCATATTTGATGATTTCTGCAAGGTCTTTCATGCGATGTTCCAGTTTCACAGCGCTCTGTTTGGCAGATTTTCCGGCTTCGGTTTTCACAGTAATCTGATGCTTCAGATCGGAGAGAGAACCAACTTCATTATAGCTTTGTGCAGCAATTTTCAAATTCTCGATAGTTGCCCATTGTTGGAGTCCGGGACTGTTTTGGAATTTTTCATCCGAGGTATCAATGAGCCTGCGGGTAGAGTAGTCTTTTTTTGGAATAACAGATTTTCGCTCACGCTTTATTTCGATGCGTTCCCGGATACGTTCCTTTGTGTATTCCTTACCAAGCGATTTCGTACTGCCACGGACAAAACGTTCTTTATCCAGAGGACGGAAAGAGATGTATTTGGCAGCATCTTCTTCAAAAGATTCCCCTTTAATTTCATATCCTTTGGCTTTCATTAAAAGTAAAAAATCTTCGTATGTGGAAGCTGACTTGATACAAAAATTGATGTCCCTTCTAAGCTGGGTTTTCCAAGTAGAGCCATTCTGATCAGACTGCCTTTCTTTGTATTTTTTACCACGTTCACCACCCGGAATGATGATGGAAAGGTTATGCGCTTTGCATAGTTCATCACTTAGTTTCCGGATGTGGTAATACGACTGTTTGCAGTCGTGATATTTGTTATGCTCGATGTTATCAGCAGCACAAAATATGATGTGATTATGAATATGTCCTTTATCAATGTGTGTGGTGAGAACATACGAATATTTCCCTTCTAAAACCCTGTCAGCAAGTTCTTTTCCAATGCGGTGAGCTTCCTCATAACTGACTTCTCCCGGAGCAAAAGCCTGTATCAGATGATAGGCTTTGTTAGGACTGTTCTCCCTGCAATGGTCAAGGGTGTACTTAAAGTCAATCGCTGCTGTTTCCGGCGCACACGCATAAGATGAAACATAGATTTGCTCATCTGTTTTGTCGGGATTGCAGATGTAATCTATTGCTTTATCAACGGTTGCTTTGATAGCATGGATTTTTGTGTATGCCATACTTTATTTATCAACTCCTTTACTTCATTCATATCGTCCTGATAGATGTTTCCGGTACTGTTTACCCGCTTTGCAATCTGATTCAGACTTGAGCTGATTCGTCCAAGCTCTGTATTATAATTTCGCAGATAACTGTAATCGACATCATACACATATCCATATAAAATCAGTTTGCGTAAAAAGGCTGCCATGCTTTTCATACCGGATGCTTTGAATTTGGTAGTGAGAATGTACTGCTCATCATCACTGAGATAAAATTGCACCGGATTGGTGCGGTTTCGGTTTGCCATTGTGCCACGTCCTTTCTAAATTTGGGTACAAAAAAACTGCTGTAAAATGTTCGATTTTTACAACAGTCTGTTTCGTATTTTATTCAATTTTGGGTGTAATTACCCATAGCAAATTGTAGCAAAAACGGCAGGAAAGGTCAATGTATTTCGATGGTAAACCGAAGAATAGCCGAAGAAAAATCGAGAGAGGGTTAGGGATACTTCCCTATGGAAATTCACACGCATATACGATAGGAAAGTGTGGGGAATTTCGCCTGTGTCATGACACAGGCAGTGCTTGCTATTCTTGATTAGTTAAAGGTTTTTAACTTTCCTGATTTTAAAATAATACCGATCAATAATATCCTGCAATGTAATGGATTTCATTTTTTCATCTACCATATTTTGAATTTCATGATAGAAGTCCCCAATAGCGAATTGAATGTTGATACCAATTCCACAATCCGGATTGGTATCTGTGTCCTGGTATTATCCGCGGGTTATTCGACCTCGTATATCGGAGGGGATAATCATCGTATCAGCTACATGGCGGTCTGCCTGATATTTTTGGCATGTTACGCCTATGATGGGTTCTGGCAGGTGCGTTATATCAAAGTGATCCAGGCTGCATATCCGGAAAAACAAGCCGATCCCACCTCGCTTAAGTTTCAGAAACTGTGGCTGGAAAGCTGTGATGAAGCTGAGAAAGAGATGATCTATCAGAGCGCATACAAGTCTTATATACGGGTAGGGCAGTGTGTTCCGGTATTACTGCTCGTTACGATGCTTGGTCAGTTGTTTTTTAACACCGGAGTGATGGCAATTCTTGTGGTTGCAGTAATCTGCCTGGTGGCGACCGTGACTTACGTGAGATCCTGTGTAAAGTTGAGGGCAGAAAAGCTTCGGTAGTATATCAAAATAGAGGTGCACATTATACATAGTTATGGTAACATTGTGTCAGAGAGAATGTCAATACCGGAAGGAGATGTGTGGCAATGAAGATTGATATGAATAAGCTTATAGGGGAATGCAGTTGTGGCAGAAATCATCAGCTGGCAGTAAAGGAGATCTACCTGGAAGAAGGAGTGCTGGAAAAGCTTCCACAGATTTTAATGGAGGATCGATATTCCAAGTATCATAATTTTGCAATGGTCTGTGATGAAAATACATATGATGCTGCAGGTAAAGAAGTTGAAAAGCAGATAGAGAGAATACAGATCATAAAATTGAACTCATGTGGGCTTCATGCTAATGAAATAGGTGTTGCGAAAGTCAAAGAAGTTCTGGATCCGATAGAAAATGTGGATTGTCTGGTTGCGGTTGGATCCGGAACAATTCATGACCTGACAAGATATTGTGCTTACGAGCGGGGGATTCCGTTTGTTTCTATACCAACGGCTGCGAGTGTAGATGGATATGTTTCTACGGTGGCAGCGATGTCATGGTATGGATTCAAAAAGAGTATGATAGCAGTTTCACCAATTCTGGTAGTTGCAGATAGCCGTGTTATTGCAGATGCGCCAATGAGGTTGACTGCATCAGGGGTGGGAGATCTTTTGGGAAAATATACAGCATTGGCGGATTGGAAAATTACCAATATATTAAATGAAGAGTATATTTGCGATAAGATTTGCCACATGGAATATGAGGCGTTGGAGAATCTTCAGAAGTCCTTAGATGGATTAGTGAGCGGTGATTTGAAAGCTTATGAAGAATTGATGTATGGATTATTGTTATCAGGATTGGCAATGCAGATGACAGGAAATTCCCGACCTGCTTCCGGGGCAGAACATCATATGGCTCATTTTTGGGAAATGGCAGTGATTAACAAAGAGTTGGATGCATATCATGGAGAAAAAGTAGGAGTAGGGCTGATTCAAGTCAGCGAGATTTATCATGAAGCGGTAAGATATTTAAGAAGGGGAGAGTTTCTAATTAAACCACATGCAGATATTGAAATTGCTTTGATAGAAGAAGCATTTCAAAATGAACAGCTTTGTGATAGTATAAAGAAAACAAATATTCCGAATCTTTTAGATACCATAGATCCGACAACTCTAAAGGAGAAGACAGAGGACATAATTAGAATTATCGAAGAAATCCCGACTGCAGATGAAATTAAAAAAATGCTTCAAAAGGTCAACGGGGTGTCAAGTTTAAAAGACATTGAGTTGGAGGATGATTTAAAGGAGCGAACAGCCAGAATTGCTCCATATATTAGAGACAGACTTACCTTTTTAAGAATATTGAAATATTATGATTTTTATGATGCTGTTATAAAGTAGGTAAAGGGCCATCGAATCTGTGTTATATGTGATTAAGCACAGAGACGAAAAATGGCTGCATAACCTGATTAAAGGTCAGGGTGCAGCCTGTGTGGAAGATGCGCTGCTGGCAACCTGCGATGCATCCGGGCAGGTGACGGTATTTTTAAAAGACACTCAAAGGGAAGCAAATAGCGTACTGATGTGACAGAAAGAGCAAAAATAGGTTTTGTGAAAATGTGTCAGAGATAGTATAATATTAGTATTAAGATACCAGGGATACGGAGGATAAAAGAGATGTTATTATTATCAAGAGAGGATATCAAGAAAGTATTTACCATGAAAGATGCAATCGAGGCTGATAAAAAAGCTTTCCAGCTAGTTGTAGACGGTAAATGTGATTCGCCTTTAAGAACCAATATTCAGGCGCCAAAGCATGACGGATGCTTCCTGTTTATGCCGGCATATGTGGAAGAGATGGATACCGCATCTGTTAAAATCGTCAACATTTTCCCACACAACATTGATAACGGAATCCCATCTTCACCGGCTCAGGTGCTTCTGATTGACGGAAAGACAGGCGTGGTTATATCCGTCCTGGACGGTACATATGTAACACAGCTTCGTACCGGAGCTGCTTCCGGAGCAGCGTTTGACATGCTTGCAAAGAAAAACTGCAGAATCGGTGCGCTGATCGGTACGGGAGGACAGGCTGCCACACAGCTTGAGGCTATGATCACCGCAAGAAAGCTGGAAGAAGTACGTGTATTTGACCTGAATTATGACCGCACAGCAGAGTTTGCAGAGCGTATGCAGGAAGAACTGAAAGATTACGGAACCAGAATCGTGGCAGTGAAGTCATCCGACGAAGCAATTGATGATGCAGACCTTCTGATCACTGTTACGCCATCATCCAAGCCGGTATTTGACGGAACCAAGATCAAGAAAGGCTGTACCATCAGCTGTGTAGGTGCATATCAGCATCATATGCAGGAGATGGATCCGGTCATCCTGCCGCGCGCATCTAAGATTTACTTCGACTCTAAAGAAGCAGTATTGTCTGAGTCCGGAGATATCCTGATTCCATTGGAGCAGGGAATCATTACAGAAGATGATTTCACAGGAGACCTTGGAAATGTAATCAAGGGCGAGCTGGTTGGACGTGAGAATGATGATGAGATCATCGTATTTGAGACCGTAGGTGTTGCTACACAGGATCTGGTTGCTGCAAGAGAGATTTACGATAAGGCAGTGGCAGCAGGTGTAGGAACCAACTGGGGCTAGGAAAGAACGTTATTATAGAGATGGAATCATGTCCTTTTGGAGAGGTTCGGGAAATAGAGAAGCAGGTGCAGAATGGAAGTTCTGAACCTGCTTTTCTTTTTTTGTGATTTATTTTAATCAAGTAGACGTATAATGAAAAAAGTTTCTTTATCATATTCCTATTAGCAGGCAAGCTGTAATATCCAAAAAATGGAAATTATAGTTTATTTGTTGTTTGTAATTATAGTACGTTGAGCGAGTAAATAGATTAATGTAATATAAACTAAAGGAGTGGAATATGGATAAAAACTTTAGTATAGGTAAAAGAGTCAAGGAATTGCGTATAGAGAATCATTTGAGTCAGGAACAGTTGGCTTTTGCAGCGGATATTACTACAGCGTATTTGGGACAGATAGAGAGAAACGAAAAGAACCCCACAATACTGGTAGTTTCAAAAATATGTGATGCATTGGCAATTGAGTTGTCGGATTTCTTTTCAAATGAGTCTATACCAGAGCAAAAAGTAGATACAGTAACAATACAGATTTTAAATCAGCTGAAGGATCAGGATGAAGAGGATAAAGTAATTATACTACAGCTGATAAAACAAGCATTAAAATTAAAAAAAGATAAGAATTAACCATAAATAAATATTAAAAATACCGTCAGTCGATTATTGGTCGATTGGCGGTATTTTAAATTTCGTTCATAAAATAGATAATAGATATATGATGCGTCATAGATGAAATGAATAAGTGGAGTTGTTTATTAATAACATCGATTTTATTTTTATGAAGTCCCCTATTATACTAACAATAATATGTATATTATAGTACGTTTTAGTGATGCTGTTAGATAAGTGAAGGTGAATTGTGGATAAAAAAGTTTATATAAGCGCCGATATTGAAGGGACCGCAGGAGCATGTAATTGGACTTTGGAAGATCGCGCAAATGAGGAATATCAAAGACAAAGAAATATTTTGAAAAGAGAAATTTTGGCAGCTGTTGATGAAATAAACAAGGTTGTACCTGGATGCCAGATTACAGTTAATGATGCGCATAATACGGGATGTAATTATGATGTTATGGATTTTCCGGATAATTGTGAAATTATAAGAGGATGGGACGATGGTCCTCTATGCATGATGCAGGAATTAAATGATTCATATGATTATGTGATTCTTTTGGGATATCATAGCTATGCCGGTTCTGATTTTTCGCCATTGGCTCATACATTTGCGTCAAGGAGATATGCTAAAGTCAGTCTAAACGGAGCGATAATGTCTGAGTTTTTGATCAATTATTATATTGCAAGCATGCTTAAAGTACCGGTGATCATGATTAGTGGTGATCAGGGGATTTGCAAAGAAGCTTTAAGATATGACGAAAAAATCAAAACAGCGGAAATACAAGTTGGCAGAGGTGGTTCCGTAATCAGTGTATCAGAAAAGAAAGCGGAAAAGTTGATTAGGAAAGCTGTTAGAGAGGCGCTTTCCGATGAATATGAACAAATAACGGGATTACCAGATTATTTTATCATGGAAATTACATATTTTAGTCATGCAGAAGCATATAGGCGTTCGTATTATCCCGGATGTAAAAGGATAGATACAAATACCGTACGCTTTGAAAGTGATGATTTTAACGAAGTATTGCGTGCATTGATTTTTTTGTAAGATAAAATTTAGAGAAAGACTGAGTGAGATGAAAAAGTATATCGTAAGAAAAATAGGGATTGGAATTTTGCAGATCTTTGTTGTATCAGTAGCAATCTTCTGTATATTACATGTTTTACCGGGTGATCCGGTAGATGCATTGGTGTCTGAAAAGGTGCCTCAGGAAAAAAAAGAGGAATTACGCGAAGAATGGGGATTTAATAAACCATTAACAGAACAGTATGCGGATTGGGCAAAAGGAGTTCTATCTGGAGATTTGGGGAAGTCGTTGAAAACAGGACTTAAGATTTCAGATTCTATGGCGATGAGAGTTTCTTATAGTCTTCGTTTGTGTGGAATAGCTCTGTTTTTTCAAGTCTTAGTCTCGATTTTACTGGGGAGTATTGCGGCGTGGAAACGAGATGGCATTTTTGACCGAATAGTAATGGAGTATTCGTTGATCACGTCTGCAATACCGACATTTTGGATTGGGATGGTATTAATTTTACTGTTTGGAGTTGAACTTAATATATTGCCAGCATCAGGATATACATCATGGAAGCATTATATTATGCCGATACTTGCTATAGTATTAGGTGGCTTGTCCATGAATACCAGGCTTATCCGTAGCGAAGTGATTGGTGCGATGAATGAAAGATATGTATTGACGGCATATGCGAAGGGTTTGCCGGAGAATAAGATTTTATTTTTACACGTATTAAGAAATGCAATGATAGTTATCATTGTTAACACATTTTTATCATTACCATGGATTATTGCCGGTTCGGTGGTTGTAGAAAATATATTTGCTATACCGGGAATGGGAGCATGGATGACAAATGCGGTAATTAATAGAGATATTCCTGTTGTACAGGCTTGTGTTTTGATTATATCAATTTTGACAGTTTTTGCAAATTTGCTGTCGGATATTTTGGTTGCATTTATGGATCCTCGAGTACGCATTGTAGAATAAAGATAAGAAAAGTGATGATTTGTTATGGTGAAGTTGTTTTTAAAAGAGAAAAGATGTGTCATTGGGCTGGTTATGCTATTAATATTAATTTTTATTTCCACATTTTGTGAGCAAATAGCCCCATATGATCCAGATGAAGGTATTGCAGCTGAGCATTTACTTTCACCAAGTAAAGAACATATTTTTGGACAAGATGAATATGGTCGGGATGTACTATCAAGAATCATATATGGTACTCCGCTGGCTCTTAAAACGGTTTTTTTAGGAGCGTTGATCGAGTTGACGATTGGTGTGGTATTAGGCTTATTGTCTGGCTATTTTGGAGGATTGATTGATAGTGTAATTACGTTTGTAGGAGATGTTATATGGTCGTTGCCAGGAATAGTAATTGCAATGACAATCGTTATGCTTCTTGGAAGAAGTTTGAATAATGTGATTTTGGCTTTGGCACTAGCGGGATGGCCGCGATATCAAAGAATTGTACGATCAAAAACTTTTGCAATTAAAAATCAGCCATTTGTAGAAACAGGTAGATCGTTTGGAGAGAAGCCTTTGTCAATATTGCTTTTGTATATATTACCAAGCGTGCTTCCGTCAGTATTAGTTATGGCATCAATATCTATGCCAGGATTTATTACTTCATCGGCTACACTTTCATTTTTGGGAATGGGGGCACAACCGCCATCTCCGGATTGGGGATTGGCAATAGGACGAAGTGCAAGCGTTATTTTTAGAGCACCATGGTTAGTTGTGTTTCCATGTTTGGCACTGATTTATACAATTATTACGTTTAGCTTGTTGGGCGAAGGTATTAGAAACGTAGTTGATCCTAATATGAAAAATTAAGTACAGGGAATAGATATATGAGTAAATTACTTTCAGTTACTGATTTTAGCGTTGATTATAAAATTGGTAAGAAAAAACTTTCTGC